>OGGM01000262.1_pt1 | contig 47147 bp, 42 predicted proteins | sample 1571251 | NCBI WGS metagenome assembly OGGM01 (sample SAMEA2582076, study PRJEB24529) | metagenome | biome: Human gut stool | place: China | collected 2011 | reverse complement strand
ATACAAATACAATGATTTCTATAACAGAAGCCAATCAGAATTTTTCAAAGGTTGCTAGGGTTGTTGACGAACATGGCACAGCAGTTATCCTTAAAAACAATGTACCAAGATATCTTGTGATTGACTTTAGCAAAGCGGAGCAGGAAAAAATAGCATCCACAGAGGATGTATTTGCTATATCGGAGCGTCTTATCAAGCAGAATATGGAGGCTTACGAGGTGCTTGCCAAATGATAAGATTGAGCAAAGAGCAGGTTATTTTGCTTCATAAGCGACTGATTGAAGCCACTGGCGGTGAAGATGGTATTCGTGATGATGGAATGTTGGATTCAGCACTGGCTAATCCATTTCAGTCATTTGGAGACGAAGAATTATATCCAAGTGTACAGGCAAAAGCAGCACAGCTTTGCTTTGGAATTGTAAAGAACCATCCTATGGTTGATGGAAACAAAAGATTAGGTACACATGTAATGTTGGTGTTCTTGGCATTAAATGGTTATGAGCTTTCATATACACAGAAAGAGCTGAGTGATACCATTCTAGATTTGGCATCTGGCAAAATAGGTGCAGAGGATATATTGCAATGGATTATAAGCCATCAAAAGTAATGTATGAGATTATTATGTGCAGTTAAGAAACGAATAATGTATACAGAGTTAAAAGGCAGAGTCATCTTCGGGTGACTCTAATTTTTTGCACTTTTCTGCAGACAGGCAAATAACTGTGCAGTTCTTCCAATTTTATAAGGAACTTTTTAAGGTGCTATTTACGCAACCTAAGACAAGAGTTATCATGACACAACCCCAAACTGAGGCAAAAATTATACGATTGGAGTATTTTCTATATTATTAAGCACAATTACTGCAAAGCATCCCAATTCTTTTGTTCTTCAATGTATTGTGAACTTTCGATTGATGAATACGATACATTTAGTGAAATGATTGATAAGTATGTAGATAATGAGATGGAAAATTGGTTTTCCTATAGCGGTGAATGTGGCTGGTGAAATGACTATTTATAATCAGGCAAAGTAAGATTGCATGGAGTACCTGATTATAATGGTTAGGTACTTCAATCTTTATGTTTTATGTCTGCAGGGGAGTACTTAGAAGATGTTTCTTTTTTAATGGTAGTTTCTATGTTATAATATTTTTGATATAACTTGAGTTAAAGGAGTTTTTACAATATGACAGATAGAGAGCAGAAGGCAGCAGCGAAAGCGTTTGCTGAAGTATGGAAAGATAAAGGATATGAAAAGGGTGAGAGTCAGCCTTTTTGGTTAAGTTTACTTAGGGATATTTTAGGTGTTGAGCATCCAGAACAGTATATTTCTTTTGAGGATAGAGTGTTTTTGGGACATACTTCATTTATTGATGGCTATATATTGGAGACAAAAGTATTAATAGAGCAGAAGGGGAGCAATAAGAGCTTAGATGAGCCTATTAAACAGTCTGATGGTAGTTTATTAACACCTTTTCAGCAAGCAAAGAGATACATTACGGAGCTACCATTAAGCAAGCATCCTAGATGGGTAGTCACTTGTAATTTTAAAGAATTTTATGTTTATGATATGGAACAGCCGAGTGGAGAACCTTTAAAAATAGAGCTTGCTAACTTGGGGAGAGATTATTACTTATTACAATTCTTAGTTAATAAGGAAAGTGATAAGTTAAAGCGTGAGATGAATATATCCTTACAGGCTGGTGATCTTGTAGGAGAGCTATATGATGAAATTCTCAAGCAATATAATGACCCTAATGATGATAAGGTATTGAGTAGCTTAAATGAGCTTTGTGTACGTTTAGTGTTTTGCCTATACGCTGAGGATGCAGGTATATTTGGTAGACATGCTATGTTTCATGACTATTTAGCATGTGTAGGTACTAATAACGTTAGAGATGCTTTAGTAGAGCTTTTTAAAATTTTAGATACAAAAGTAGAGGACAGAGATCCATATGGAAATCCTGACCTTTTAGCTTTTCCATATGTAAATGGTGGGCTTTTTGCAAATGAGCATATTATAATCCCTAGATTTAATGAAAAAATAGTAGACATATTGTTAAATAAATGTTCTGCTAATTTTGATTGGAGCGAAATAAGTCCTACAATTTTTGGTGCGGTGTTTGAAAGTACATTAAATCCTGAGACTAGACGCAAGGGTGGAATGCATTATACAAGCATTGAGGATATTCATAAAGTTATTGATAATTTATTTTTAGATGACTTAAATAAAGAGTTTGAAGAAATCTGCTCATTAGGGGTAGTTAAAAATCGAAAGGAACGTTTAGAAGTATTTCAAAACAAATTAGCAAGTCTTAAGTTTCTTGACCCTGCATGTGGTAGTGGTAATTTTTTGACGGAGACATATATTAGTATTCGTAGATTGGAAAATAAAGTTATCAGAGAAGTTATAGCTTGTACTAAGGGCGAAATATTTGGACAGATGTTTCTGGGAGTTGCTGTTAACCCTGTAAAAGTATCAATTAGTCAGTTTTATGGTATAGAAATTAATGATTTTGCTGTAACGGTTGGGCGTACAGCTTTGTGGATTGCAGAGAGCCAGATGTTACGTGAAACAGAAGAAATAATTCACATGGAGTTGGATTTCTTACCATTGAAAACAAATGCGTATATAAAAGAAGGAAATGCTCTGCGAATAGATTGGAATGAGTTGGTTACAGTGAATGAGATTTCCTACATTATGGGTAACCCACCATTTGTAGGAGGTATGTATATGAGTCCATCACAAAAAGCAGAGATAAGGACTATTTTTGAAGATGTAAAGGGAGCTGGTGAATTTGATTATGTTACAGGCTGGTACAAAAAAACGGTAGATTTAATTAGTGGTACTAATATTAAGTGTGCTTTTGTATCAACAAATAGTATATGTCAAGGTAGTTCTGTTATAACATTTTGGAAATATTTAATCGAAAGATATGGAGTACATATTGATTTTGCTTATACTACATTTGAATGGGGAAATAATACAAAAAATAAAGCAAGAGTGCATTGTGTTATTGTAGGTTTTTCACGTGGAGTGTCAACTAATAAAAAGAAGCTGTATACAGATAATAAGGTTTATAAATTGTGTGATGAGATTAGTCCCTACTTGACAGATACACCTGTTATATTTTTAGAATCAAGAAGTAAACCTATTTGTAAAGTGCCAGCAATGAGATTTGGAAGTATGCCAAGAGATGATGGTGGTTTTGTGTTGACACCAGAGGAAAGAATAGAGTTAATTAAATCAGAACCATTAGCTGAAAAGTGGATAAAGCCATATATTGGAGCAGCAGAGTTTTTGAATGGTAAGGAACGATATTGTTTGTGGTTGGTTGGAGCAGATCCATCTGAAATAATGAAATGTCCGACAGTAAAAAGACGGGTAGAGCATGTTAAAGAGGCGAGGTTATCATCTAAGGCAGAAGGAACGAGAAAGTTTGCAGCTACTCCGACATTGTTTTGTCAGATTGCACAGCCTGACTCTGATTATATTATTGTTCCTAAAACATCTTCAGGAAAGCGTAGATATATTCCTCTTGGTTTTATGGATAAAGATACGATTGCTAGTGATTTGGTATTTCTTATTCCAAATGCAGGATTATATGAATTTGGTGTTTTAATGTCTAATGTACATAATTCATGGATGCGATTAGTAGCAGGAAGACTCAAGAGCGATTTTAGATATGCTAAGGATATTGTTTATAACAATTTTGTATGGTGTAATCCTACTCCAGAGCAGAAAGAAAAAATAGAGCAGACTGCTAGGGGGATTTTAGAAGCACGTAAGTTATTTCCAGATTCTACATTAGCGAAATTGTATGATGACACTTTTATGCCACCAGAGCTAAGAAAGGCGCATCAGCTAAATGATAAGGCTGTAATGAACGCATATGGTTTTACCAAAGATACAGAAGCATATAAGAGTGAGTCAGCATGTGTAGCAGAGCTTATGAAATTGTATCAGGCTCAGGTTGAGGGGTAGAATGATTGGTGCTTATGGAAAAGAAGGTATTTGTTTTAGAAGAACATTTGGATGATGATTATGAAATGGATTTTTTGTCAGAGGGGTACATTCACTTAAGAGCATTTCATGCTTGTAGACAAATGAAATTGTTTGATTATTTAGATAATAGAATTTTGCTAATATCTTATGAATCGGCATTGCAAGATGTTAGAAACAGAGTTGTTTGTGACTATGTATCTGAAGAAGATGCTATTTTAAAATTTAAAGAGGAAGAGTGAGATTGATGAGAGGTTGTCTTGTATTGACCGAGCTATTGCTCAATATGAAATTGATGAAGCTAAACGCAAGAAGAAAACTTTTGATCTTGAGAATATTAAAGAACGTTTGAACACCTTTATCGATTTAAAAGGTTGCAAAGTAAATGAAGAAATGATTGATATGTTTGTGGAACGTATCATTTATCGAGGTATTGTAAATGGGAACGATGAGTTCCTGTGGATTATGAATTTGTCTGGAGCAGTAACGGATACATCTGCTAAGTATAAGATTAGAGGATACGACAAAGCATATTCAGATTCTCTGATGGATGATAAGAACTTCAATATTGTTGCACGTATGATGATTCCGTTGGAGGAGTGTGAACAATATTGTAGAGAAGAAGCACATAGGGGGTTCAAAACTAAGTATTGGAGAACTATAACAATTAAGATTGCTATTCAGTAAGATGTAATATGGATGAAGGGCTGAGCATGATGATGCTTGGCTCTTTTTTGTATGATATGGAAAAAATAAATCAAATGTTTGTAAGTCTTGTGATATAATAAAAAAACAGTTTGGAGAAATAAGATGAAGTTTGAGAAGGAATTTGCCCAATTATTATTTAGAAATGCAGTTATATTCATTGACTCTGCAATAGGTTATATTAACAAAGGATTGGATAGCTATGTAAATATGCTACAGGCTATTGTGAATTTACAGTTTGCTATGGAGTTAGCCCTAAAATCATCTGTTGTATCATATTGTGGAATAAGAACTGTTTTAGTAAGCAAGCAGAGCAATTTATCAGGTTCAGAAATTGAGGATTTATATAGTGTTAATAAGTTGAAAGTACGAGAATTTGATGATATTAAGAATTTTACAAAAGGAAAAAAACATTTATATAATTTTGAACGTAAAGAATATCAGTATATGGAGTTGTTTCAGAAGTATAGAAATTGTGTTTTACATTCAGCTTATGTTTTTAGTGAGCAGGAAAGAAGAGATGCTGAAAAGAATATTATGTATGCTCTTTTATTAAAGAATCCAATTTATAATCAAGAATTGTATAATTTCTTGAAAAAAGAATATGAAGACTTATATACATGCCCATATTGTTCCGCTAGAACAATGACAATTGATTATAAGTGTGCAAGATGTTTTAATGTATTTTCAGATAGACATTTTTTGGATATGTAAATTGTGGTTATTGTGGAGAAGAAATGGTGATTTGTGATGCTGTTAATATTGAGTATAACAACAATTATATAAGAGGCTACTGTCTTAATTGTGATAATGACACAACTGTCTATAAATGCCCTAAGTGTGGACAATTTATAAATGCGGAATTATTTGATAAAACAAAATGTCATGAGGGATTTTGCTCTGTTTTTGAGTGATTTAGCATTAGAGAAGAAGTTGTAAAAGTGGAACATTGAAAAAAGGCATTTGGGGAAGTTACTTTTGGAGGAAGGAAAATGATTTTAGATTATAGTCAATATAATAAATATAATGGTGAAGATGGAATTGTTAATTTTGAATATGTAAATAATACGTTAGACAAATTAAAAGAGATAAAGGGGATTTGTCCATTTTGTAAAGAAAAAATAGAGAATAGGATTTATTATAAACAAAACAATAAAATTACTTGGTGTTCGGCGGTAGAGTATGAAACTGTTGTGCAATGTACAAGATGTGGATGGTGGGAACATTCATATACTTTTTCGAGTGATGATATAGATGAAGGGTTAAGGGCAACATCAACAGAATTAACGCAAGCAATTTTGAGGTCTTACGATATTGCTTCTAAGAATGTTCCGATTGAAATTTTAAATAGATATATAGCCCAAAATCCTGAAAAAATATATGGAATTAATGATAAAAAAATGGAGGAGTTAGTTGCAAGTGTATTTAAGGATTTTATGGATTGTGAGATAAAATTGGTAGGAAAATCACATGATGGTGGAAAAGACTTAATATTACTAAATGGAGAAAATCAAACCTTTGTTCAAGTGAAGAGAAGAACGCAAGCTAATAAAGTAGAAGGTGTGTCTTGTATAAGAGATTTAATAGGAGCATCTATCATTGGAGATGCGAAAGCATGTGTTTTTGTAACAACAGCAAATCATTTCTCTAAGCCTGCACAGGATGCAGCAAAAAAGGTAGTAGAGAAAAATATATTAGATAGTTTTGAATTAATTGACTATCAAAGATTTGTTGATATGTTGAATTTACAAAGGGAAAGTTATCCGAAAGAGTGGGAGGGTTTATTAAGAATAAAGGATAATGAAAATATTATTTGAGTAAATTTGGCTGGAGTTTACAGTTTAGTTTGTGTTGGTTAAGGATGCGAAAATGATATATTTATTGCTATGGATATGATACAATAGAATAGAGCAACAATCTTGTAGAATGTAAATAGTTTGTGTAAATAAATTACAGGCATATGATTGTAAAAGCATAATGTCTGAGAGGAGAGATAATGTCAGAAAGAGCGTATAGTGAAGAACTGAATGAAGAAATGAGTGCTTTTAAAGCACATAAATATTCGCTGGAAGGTAAATTAAAAAGTGCTAAGGCATTTCATTGTCATGACCCATATTGTGGAATAAAATTAACATGTTCGAATTGGGCAGTAAAAGATGCTAAACGTATATATTTTACACCATCAAATAGAGATGATTTACATTCTATTGCGTGTTCTACAGTTTCGGGTGATGAGGAAAAACGTCAGGTTGAAGTTGAAACAGAGCAAGGAAAGCGTACAATTAGTAAAAATGGAATCATTGCAATGAGAAAGGCAACTAATAAATCCAAGACTAACCATAGTAATGAGCATGGTGTTGAAGATGTTGATGTTGTAACAGGTGAGCGAAGAAATAATGTAACTAAGGATAAAAAGGGTACTGAAAGTAGAAATGTGTCATCAATAAAAACATACATAAATTTTTATTATGATGATGACGTTGATAATAATGTATGTAATATTAGAGTAGATGGAGAATTAATTAGTCTGAATACTTTGTTTGTTGATGCAAAGGAAGAAATACCAGTAGGTGTAAATCGTATTTTATTTGGTAATGCAATAGTTACAACGCCAGTATTTAATGATAAATTAGTAGCATTTGAATTTGTTGATGCAGATAAACCAATTGTGTACACAAATAAAGAAATGCTTTTAACTAGAATTAATTCAAAAGTATTGAATCAATATTTAGATAAAGGTGTAGAGTGTCAGTTCTTTTTTAGAGGTAGTATAGGGCAGGATGGAAAATTTGTAAGTTTTAATGGAAAAAATTATTGTGATTTATACATTATGGAATAGCAAACATATAAGTAGATGGAGGTGGATAATGAACTTTTTAGACATATTTAAGAAAAATACTACAGTTGATTCAACAGGAATTTTATCTGAGCCAGGCGATAAACTTGAGGCTAGATTTACAAATTCTAATAGAAAAGTTGTTAAAATACAGAAAGATAATGGGAATTCAAAGTATAGTGCAACTCAGTACCCGAATGGTACAGTTGTGGAAACGAAAATGACTAAAAGAAAGTAATTCAATATATTAGAGGTTTGCAATGTATTCTGTATAGGTAAAGAATATTAATGTAGTGTATTTTCTTTATAATACATATTGAAATTGGATATAATTATGGTATAATTAATCCATGGTTAGGAGGTGTTACTTATGCCACAAATTATTCCAATTAAAGATTTAAAGAATACATCAGAGATTTCTGATATGTGTCACAGAGCAGAAGAACCTATCTATATTACTAAAAATGGTTATGGCGATATGGTTATTATGAGTATGGAGATTTATGAGTCTGCCATGAAACAGCTTGCTATGTATAGGGATATTGAAATTTCTGAAAAGCAGATTGAAGCAGGTCAGGTAAAAGATGCCAGAACAGCACTCAGGGAAACGAGGGCAAAGTATGGATTATAAATTAGTTATTTCAGAGCATGCAGATGAATTACTTGATACTTGGGTTTTGATGAAATATCCAAATATAAGAATTAAATAAAATCATAATTAAATATCCACACTATAAATCTCCTAATGAAATGCTTGGATATTCATATTACAATATGTCTATGTGGAATAATGCTATTGCCTGTTTTGAAAAGGTTGAGCAGGGATATTATTTCTATATGTCAGATATCCACTGGATGCTGAAAAAGACTTGCCATGTGCAGCCAATAATTATGTTCATGTTTTAATTACTCTTGCCAGGAATGGAGATGCAAAAAAATTCATCAATTCTGGAAAATTTAAATTTCTAAAAGTATTGATTTTAAGGGGATTATGAAGAAATGTCCGGATATATGAATTAAATAAAATTATAAAAAATGGTCTTTGACGGATATGTGTCCACATTTAGCGGACATATCTGTCAAAGACCGTTTTTTTACTGATTTAAGTTAGTGCCACAATAGTTGCAGAAATTAACATCAGAAGATATTATCTTGCCACATACAGGACATATCCTGGTAGCACCCTGACCGTTAGGAGCAGATACAGGATTACCAGCAGGAGTGTTATTTGGTTCATTCTGCTGGAAGCTGGTATTGTTATCTTGCTCAGGGTGCTGCATATTGTTCATGTTATTCATATTATTGTTGTTTGGAGTATAGTTATTGTTATTATTATAATTGTTATTATTGCTGTTGTTTACATAATTGTTGTTATTTGCATTATTGTTATTGAACTGCTGCTGTACATTACGTGCAAATGATGAAGCAGACTTTGAAAATCTCTCGGAAAACTCATTGCCGTTGGCAAATGCATTGTCTGATTTTGAATTGATTTTGTTATTAATTTCAATTATGTTTTTAACCTGAATAATAGTAAGCATTAAGATTTCATAGAAAAGTCTTGTAAATATTGGTCCTAATATCATAAGAAGCAGACCTGTCAGGAATGTTGATTTACCATATCTATTAATCATATAATTTCTCATTACGATGGTCTTAATGTAAGTATATTTGCTCGTTTATAGTATATTTATTTAATAATAATATTAGCACAATCAATATCTTCACCAAGATTATATACTCTGCCGCTTGTGATTCCGACAACAGTAGGACGGAGTATGTAGTGAGGATTATTTTTGACAACTTTAGCCTTTTCGCCATTGCTCAATTCTACGATTGAATCGACAGGGTATAATATCATACTTGACAGGAAGCTTTTCATAGCTTTAATGTCAAGTTCTTCAGTCATTGACATAATCATCTCTACGGCATCCCGTGGAGAAAATGCACTTTTATAGGGACGTTCTGTCACAAGAGCATCATATATGTCAGATACGGAGAGTATGCGTGCATAAGTAGTAATCTTTTCGGGTGGAAACCCTAATGGATAACCGGAACCATTGAGCTTTTCATGGTGTTGTAAGACCGCCATGCAGATCTCTTCATTAAATTCATTGCGCTCCTTTATCATATGATAACCAAATACTGAATGTTTTTTCATAATTGAAAATTCTTCATCTGTAAGCCTGCCGGGTTTATTAAGTATTGAAAGTGGAACCTTGGTTTTGCCAATGTCATGCAGCAGTCCTGAGATACCAAGCTCATATATCTGTTTGTGGGTCATGCCCTGCTGTTTTCCAAGTATCATAGATATTGTTGCAACATCAACGCTGTGTTTGAATGTGTATTCATCACTCGTTTTAAGAGCATTGATGTCTATAGCAATGGCATCATTGCTGTCAATTGCCATCATAAGATTAGAGGTAATGGAATTGGCAGCAGATGCGAACTTTTCAGATTCAGTATTGGTATATATAAATTGAATGCCTTCTGCAACACGGCATTTGACACTGTCAGATAAATTGACCTTTGAAGGGTCAGAGGTGTGCAGAAGTTCGATTTTTTTCTTAGCCTGAGGAGTAATATAAGGTGTTTTATTTTCCTGTTCATCATCGGTTCCAACCTGTATATATACACTCATTATTCCTTTTTTGAGAAGTGAATCAATAACGTATTCATCTAGAATCGACCCCTTTATAACGAGACTGCGCCCTGTATGGTCGACAATAGACTGGTCAATCTTCATGCCGGGCTTTAATTGTCTTGTCCTCATGTAACGTCTTTTTATCATAATGTTCCCCCATTAAATAAAAGCACATAGTTAGTATTTTAATATAATAATATCATAGTCTGAATAAACATCAGGTTTTATATATAATATAATAACAGAGAGTTAAGGTCAAAAGGTCTTTTGCACTATTTTTATTACCATAGTACTGTTTGATTGTTGCATATATAACAAAAACTTACATTGAATTAGTGTCTTCTTCTTTTTCTTCTGTTTCTGATATTTATATATCTGACAATAAATAATGTAAGGGCAATCAGTGCTATAACAACCACTACAATTACAATGATTTTAATTGCTGATTTAACATTTTTTTCTTTATTGGCATCAGATATCGCCTTTTGTTCAGCGGCAATTGATGAACTTTCAGCTTCGGAGGCTGCAATTGAAGCTGCTTTTGATTCTTCTTCAGCTTTTTTACGGGCTTCTTCTTCCTGTACTTCGTATGTTGTAACATTTTCAAGCATGTCATTGCCTGTGTCAGTTCCTACAGTTGAACGGAATAATCCGAAATCAGCACAACTGTATCTATATTCATCTGATACATAGAACCAGCACCATTGCTGTGATACATGTTTTTTATAGGCGGCTGCGGCTATTTCAAGGGCTGTCTGATTATTAAATCTGCTAAGTGGTGTTCTAAGATTCATTGTAATTGTATTTTCAGGATACAGATGCAGGTATGTCTTAGGAACATCCCATACGCCATAGGTCTGTACAGATTCAGGACAGAAGCTCTCATCCATTGATGAGGTTACGGCTGTCTGTACGCTGGCTGCAAGGAGCATATGTCCGCCGTGTCCATATTCACCGTTGATATCCTGTGTAACGCATACAAGTGGTTTGAAACGTCTTATCTGTTCTGTGACAAATGCTGTTACTTCATCAATATTGTACAGCTTTTTTGCAGCGTCAAGCGTTGTAGCATATAAATCATCAAATGGTCCATTGACAGGATAGTATCTGATACCGCTTGCCCACAGTCCGTCAAGCTTTTCATGTTCTCTTATTTTAGTGCCGTTCCAGTAGTTGGTCATGTATACAACCTGAACACGGTCATTTTGCTGTCCACCGTAGGTTGCAAGTACACCTCCAAGGAATAGAATTTCATCATCAGCATGTGTTGAAAATACAAGAAAATCTGCTGTATCACATGAAGGCTGCCATACTTCTACGTCATCTGGGAGAGTTCCCTGACTGTATGCATATATATCACATATTGATTCTGTCTTTGAAAGCTGTATTGTACAGCTTGTAGTACCCTCAGGTATTTCAACATATTCATGGAGGAATCCATTTGTACCGCATTGTTTTGTCTGACCATTATAAGATAATGTCCATGGATCTGTCTTAGCACGCCATATAATATATATTCCATACATCGGCTGGTCAGATGTAAGTGTAAGTGTTTCATCTGCAGAATATGGTGCATAAGTGTCATATGATGCATCTTTAAGATAAGATGTGTTTTTTCCTGATGAGGCGCTTATTGTTAAATCAAGTAAAGCAGCAGGCTGTGAGGATGTAACAGGAGTGCTTTGGGTATTATCAGGAAGAGTGACGGCAGAGTTAGTATCTGCCGCTAAAGTGTTAGTTATACAGATAAAAAATGTCGCTAAAAATATTATTAAACACGACATAATGCTCTTAGAAGCTATTTTTAACTTCATTAATATATACCTCATTTCTAAGCAGTAAAATTAAGAATAAGCCATTGCTTCTGCTTATAAACAATGGCTTTTCAAATCAACAGACTAAAAATAGCATATTTTTATGACATAGTAAAGAGTAATTACATAATATTTCTTGACGTGAAAATAAGGACTGGGTATAATCACAATATTAAAAAGAATAATTGTTAATTAATGGATAATACATATTGAGCGTATAATAATGAAAGATATAGTGGCAAGACAGATGATAAATAATGTTGAAAAGCTTAAAAAGAATATTAAGTGTTAAAATATTAGCAGCTTTAATGAAAAATTTATATAAGAACCGTTTTTTTGTAGAGAAAAATGTGGTAAAATGTAAATAATTAACAAAAATACATTAATTTTGGAGATGGAGATTTATATGGAATTTAAGAAGATAGATGATACTAAGTTTCAATGTGTGTTATATGAAGAAGATCTTGAAGATAATAATATTTGTTTAGATGATTTCTTTAGAAATGATACCGAAAAGATTCATGGCCTTTTGGATGTTGTAATGGAAGAAGCACAAAAGAATATAGGAATAAGAATGGATGGAGGTGTTATGTCTTTGCAGCTTGCACCACAGCCTAATCATTCAATATTACTTACCATATCATCCGGCAAGGAGAATTTCGGCAGAATGTTAAAGCAGGCAGGTGAACAGGCTATGCAGGCAATAGAGTCACTTGGAAGTGCTCCGATGAATAAAGATGAGTTTGAAGAACTTGCAGAGAATATACTTGGGAAAAAGAACGCTGACGGTAAGGATGATACAGATAAAAATGGCAATAATAAAAAAGATATACAGAATAACTTTATCAAAGCTAACACAGCTATATTTAGCTTTAATAATGTAGAGGATGTTGAGGAATTCTGTGGGCAGTGTCCTAGAACCTGGGGAATAATCAATTCAGTATATAAGGATGTGACTGACGGAAAGATGTATCTTATCCTTGAAAAGGGCAGAAGTTCAGAAGATAAGTATAAGATATTTACTAATATGCTTGTGGAATATGCGGAGTTTGATTCGTCAAAGCCTGAAAGAGCTGCTTACATAAAGGAGCATTTTCAAGTATATATTAAGGCTAATGCAATCAATATTATTAAGAAATATTGTAGCTAGGATTGTATTTGCATTATTATATTAATGGCAGAATACAACACACTACTGACTTGAAGCTACGCACCAGAACCCATAATCTGTTCAGGTGCGTTATATTATGTTTCAGTCGGAGATGACCTTTCCTTTATATGGAGGGGAACAATATTGTCTCAGCCGGGGTTAATCTCCGGAAGAGGTATACGCTTTGCAAGGATTGCAGAGCAGCTGGTATGAATAAGTTATCAGAGCTGACCGGCGGCTCATGGCAGGATTCGCAGGCAAATCTTGAATTATAAATAAGAAATGGAGAATAGTAGAATGTTAGAATTACAAAACATTTGTTATGAGGTAGAAGAAGATGGCCAGAAGAGGCTCATACTGGATAATATTAACCTTACAGTGGATGACCGTTTTGTAGCGGTTACCGGACCTAACGGAGGTGGTAAATCAACACTTGCCAAGATAATTGCAGGTATTATAAAGCCAACGTCAGGTAAGATAATATTTAACGGACAGGATGTAACAGATATGTCTATAACACAGAGGGCTAATAGTGGAATAAGTTTTGCATTCCAGCAGCCTGTAAGATTTAAGGGACTTACAGTCAAAGACCTTATAACACTTGCAAGTAAGGAGAAGATATCGGTTGCAAAGGCGTGTGGATATCTGTCAGAGGTAGGACTTTGTGCCAAAGATTATATTGATAGGGAAGTTAATTCTTCATTATCCGGTGGTGAATTAAAAAGAATAGAGATTGCCATGATTATGGCAAGAGGAACAGAACTTTCCATATTTGATGAACCTGAGGCCGGAATAGATTTATGGAGCTTTAATAATCTTATCAAGGTATTTGAAAGTATGCATGAGAAGATTAACGGTTCAATTCTTATTATATCACATCAGGAGAGAATACTTAATATTGCTGATAAAATTATTGTTATCTCAGGTGGCAGGGTTATTGCAGATGGAACGAAAGAACAGGTACTTCCTACACTGTTATCATCTTCAGAAGCATGCAGTACTTTGATGAATAAGTTTGCTTAAAACAGACGGATTAAAATAAAGGAAATGGAGTTATAAATATAATGGATCAGTTAGAAAAGGATATGTTAGAGAAGATTGCAGATATTCATAGTGTACCGGAGGGTGCGTATAATATCAGGTCTAATGGTAAGCTGGAATCGAGAAATACAACAGCTAATATAGATATTGTAACAAAGAAGGACAAGCCGGGTATTGATATTATAATCAAGCCTCATACTAAAAACGAGAGTGTTCACATTCCTGTAATATTAAGCCAGAGCGGTCTTAATGATATGGTATATAATGATTTTTATATTGGAGAAGGTGCTGATGTAGTTATAGTTGCAGGCTGTGGTATTCATAATTGCGGAACGGATACATCAGAGCATGATGGAATACACACATTTTTTATCGGAAAAGATGCTAAGGTTAAATATATTGAAAAGCACTATGGAGAAGGTGATGGAACGGGCGAGAAGATTCTTAATCCAACAACAATTGTCCATATAGATGAAGGTGGATATATGGAGATGGAGACAACACAGATAAAGGGAGTGGATTCTACAATCAGGGATACAAGTGCTGATTTAAAGGACGGAGCAACTCTGGTTATCAGGGAAAAGATTATGACGCATGGCAATCAGACTGCTGAAACTAATTTTAAAGTTGAACTTAATGGTGAGGATTCAAGTGCTAATGTTATATCACGTTCAGTGGCAAAGGGCAAGTCGAGACAGGTATATAACTCGAGAATATGCGGCAATAACAAATGCTATGGTCATACAGAATGTGATGCTATCCTTATGGACAATGGTAAGGTCAATGCAATTCCTGCACTTGAAGCCAATGACCTTGATGCTAGCCTTATACATGAAGCTGCTATCGGTAAGATTGCAGGTGAACAGCTTATCAAGCTTATGACACTGGGACTTACGGAAAAAGAAGCAGAAGAGCAGATTGTCAATGGATTTATGAAATAGAGGCCGATATGAGATATCCACAGTTTTTAAAAGAGAATGGAAGTATAGGTTTTGTGGCACCATCCTTTGGATGCGCTACTGAGCCATATATCAGTGCATTTAAGAATGCACAAAAGAAGTTATCGCAAAAAGGACATATGCTTATACTTGGAAGTAACTGTTATGAAAGCAGAGGGGTTGGCATAAGCAATATACCACAGCTGTGTGGAAAAGAATTAAATGATATGTATTGTGACAGTGATGCAGATATATTAATATCATGTGGCGGCGGTGAACTGATGTGTGAGATTCTTGAATATGTTGATTTTAAAAGAATAGCACAGTCAGAGCCCAAATGGTATATGGGATATTCTGATAATACCAATTTTACATTTCTTAATACCATTCTATGTGATACTGCAACTATATATGGACCATGTGCAGCAGCATTTGGAATGGAGCCGTGGTATGAGAATATTAAGGACTGTTACGAGCTGCTTCGTGGACGAAAGCTGTATCAGACAGGATATGATAAATGGGAATCGGACTCATTAAAATCAGAGGACAACCCACTTGCACCAATTAATGCGACACAGCCAAGAGTTCTGCGTACATATGATGAAAATGGCAAAATGACAGATAGGCATCTTGAATTTTCAGGAAGACTAATCGGCGGCTGCATGGACTGCCTTGTCAATATTACAGGTACTAAGTATGATAAGACGGCAGAGTTTATAGAGAAGTATAAAGCAGATGGAATTATATGGTTTCTTGAAAGCTGTGACCTTAATGTATTTAGTATAAGAAGAGCTATGTGGCAGATGGATAATGCCGGCTGGTTTAAGTATACAAAGGGATTTATAATAGGCAGACCTATGGTTCATGGTCAGGAGCTGATGGGACTTGATCAGTATGAAGCGGTTATGGCAGTTATAAGAAAATATAAAGTACCGGTTATAATGGATGCAGATATAGGACATATACCACCGTCAATGCCTATTATATGTGGAAGTTATGCAGAAGTTAATATTAAAGGACAGGATTTTAAGATAAATATGATATTAAAATAATAAATCATATAAAATGGCATATTAATCAGGTTAGGTTCTGCGATAAGAGGTATTTGTGCTGCCTGTGTTATTGCGTATAAAATCTTACCCAAACCTTATGATAAAGGCTGCTTTGTGACATGAGTTTCACAAAGCAGCCTTTTTATAAAATAAACTATTTTTGCCTGAATAAAAATAATTTTAACGCATCTTTTTAATCCCTAAAATAAATATCCCTTGTATACACCTTATCTCTGACATCATCTAAAAGCTGGTCATATCTGTTAGCAACGATAATATCAGACATATTCTTAAATTCATCAAGGTCTTTTATTACAGGGGAATTACAAAAGCGTGATTCTTTAAGAGATGGTTCATATATTACAACATCGACTCCCTGTGCCTTTATTCTTTCCATAATACCGAGAATAGAGCTTTGTCTGTAATTGTCAGAGTTAGATTTCATGGCAAGGCGGAATAAGCCTACAGTAGAAGGCTCCATATCCAGTATACGTTCAGCAATAAAATCCTTTCTTGTGCTGTTGGCAGCCACAATGGCAGACATGATATTATTCGGTACATTATTATAATTAGCAAGAAGCTGTTTAGTATCTTTTGGAAGACAGTAACCTCCGTAACCAAAAGAAGGATTATTATAATGTGAACCAATTCTTGGATCAAGTCCGACGCCTTCAATAATCTGACGTGTATTAAGACCTCTTACATCGGCAAATGTGTCAAGTTCATTAAAAAATGAAACTCTTAATGCAAGATAGGTATTAGCAAACAATTTAATTGATTCAGCTTCTGTGAGGTTAGTAAATAAGGTAGGAATATCTTCTTTAATGGCACCAGCACTAAGCAGAGCGGCAAAATCTTTTGCTGCCCTGCTTAGCTGTTCGTCATCAAGGATAGTTCCAACAATAATTCTGCTAGGGTAGAGGTTATCGTATAAAGCTCTTCCTTCGCGTAGAAATTCAGGAGAAAACATAATATTATTATTATGTTTAACATTGCGTATATTTTCGGTAAATCCCACAGGAACCGTTGATTTTATTACTATATATGCATCGGGATTGACAGCCGTAACATAATCAATGACATTTTCTACAGAGCTTGTATCAAAATAGTTTTTCTTAGAATCATAATTGGTTGGAGTAGATATAATGACATATCTTGCATCTTTATAAGCCTCATTAGCATCTGTTGTTGCCGTAAGATTAAGTGGTTTATTGGCAAGATAGTCCTCAATCTCGGTATCGACGATAGGAGATTGTCTGTTATTTATCATATCTGTTTTTTCCTGAACTATATCAGTCAGGAATACATCATTGTGCTGTGCAAGAAGGATTGCATTGGACAAACCTACATATCCTGCACCTGCAATTGCTATTTTCATTGTTTTCCTCCAAAATTAAAGTAATAATCCGATATATTGTGAATAGTTTAAATATTACACATGCATATTTTATGTAATATTATTTTATATCATATATCTTATTGAAATAAGTAGTAACTGACTTAATACATTATTTATAACAATATCACAAATGCCATATAATAGCAAATATATCATATGGCTGGTTTATAAAATGCTGCAAGTGCAGATAATCTTATACAAGCCTTTTTTATGGAAAATATATAGTTTACGGATTTTACGGTATAAAAAGGTAATGAAATTATAGACTTTGATAAAAAATACAGATATAATATAATGCAGTTTATAGCTTTTGGAAATAATCTAAGAAATGGAGACAGGATATTTATTATGTTAGTGTGGTTTATGTTTTTTGTATATATATTACTAAGCACATATGTATTATGGAGAATGATTCACTGGCTTAAAAGAGTTATTCCTTTTTTTAAACATAAGCGTATGCAGGCGGTACTTATAGTGCTGTATATTATATGTGCAAGCACACTGATACTTGGAGGATTGCTGCCTAAGAGCAGTCTTTCGGTTTTTCTTCATAAGATTGGTAATTACTGGCTGGGGGTATTTATTTATATAGTATTTAATATACTAATAGTAGATATTGCGGTTCTTATACTGAAACTTATTAATAAAAAATACGAAATTAAGCTTCTTAGCAGTCTTAAAGGATATTATATCGCAGGTATTATTGTTATCGCAGCGAGTGTATTTTTTTGTACATATGGATTTATTCATGCACAGAGCATAACTAAGAAGACGTATGATATTAATGTAAGCAAAGATGTTGAAGGAATGGATTCAATTAAGGTTGCACTGGTTGCTGATTTACATCTGGGATATAATGTGGGCAATAAAAAAATGCAGCAGATGGTAGAACAGATTAATGATATGAATGCAGATCTTGTGGTAATTGCAGGAGATATATTCGATAATAATTACGATGCGCTGGATGATCCTGATGGCCTTATAGAGATATTACGGGGTGTTAAGTCAGGACTGGGAACATATGTTGTATATGGTAATCATGATGTTAAAGAAACACTTATAGGAGGATTTTCGATTACTTCAAGAACACTTGCTTTCAGAGATCCCAGAATGGATGAATTTCTTGAAAAATGTGGATTTAAGGTGCTTACAGATGATGTTGTTACACTTGATAATGGCAATATATATCTGATAGGAAGACTTGATAGTGAAAAAGCGGGAGATGGAACTTCTGACAGAATGTCAATTAATAATCTGACGGCTGGTCTTGACAAGAGTAAGCCGATATTGTTACTTGAACATGAGCCAGCCAATCTTTCTGGAGTTGCAGACTGCGGTATTGATGTGATGTTATGTGGCCATACACATGCAGGACAGTTCTTTCCACTGACAATAGTCCAGCCATTTGCATGGCAGAATTACCATGGATATCTTAAGGTTGGCAATATGCATAGCTTTGTTACAGCAGGTGTTGGATTATATGGTCCTAATATGCGTGTGATGACCGATAGTGAAGTTATGGAGATTAATATTAATTTTAATAAATAATCTGAAAATTCGGATTTTATTTAGAATTACATACAGAATATAGAGCCAGCGTATGCTATGAGAAATATGATTTCAAGATATAAATTAAAAGAAAATAACAGAATACCGGAGTATCATAAAGAGCCGGTATCAGCATCGGATTCGTTTATCCAGCCTGATAATGAACATATAATTTCACTTGATGGAGATTTTGGGAAATACTAATAACTATGAATTACCCTGCCAATAATATTTTTATTTTTCAGAAGCCGCTAGATAAGCAGAATATTGACAAGAGCAAAAATGCCGGTATTGCCAACAGGTGAATATACCGGCATTGCTAATAGGTAAACTGATTGACAAACAATATTATAAGGTTTAAAATAATTATAATATATTAGTGCGTTAATTAAATATTCATTATGGTTTGTCAAATTCGTGTGAAAGTAATCTGGGGAGGTTGAATTGTAATTTCGATTTTGCATTTAATAATTTATTATTAAGTACTAATCGGTATGCTAAGAATGTAAATTTGCACAAAAGGAGTATAGTGTGAAAAATAAGCTCGATAGCTTATTTTATCACAAGTTCATAAATGAATTGGCTATTTGTGCCGCAGGCGTCACAAATAGCCTTTATCGCAGAGCCAAATCTGACATTTGGCTCGCGTTCCTCCGTCATTAGAAATGCCTGCGGAATGGAGATTAATATGATGAAAAAAATAGCAAGGAAAATATGTGCTATTGGCTTGATATCTTCTATTGTCTTATCAGGATGCGGTAAAGCAGGTATAACAGGTGGCGATGCAGATAAATCGGCAGATAGTACAGATAAAGTTGTTTCTTTAAAGGTGTGGACGGAAAAGAATAGCGTGGATGTTATGAACAAAATGCTGGATAGTTTTAAGGAACAATATAAAGATGAAGCACAGTTTGATATAACAATTGAAGTCCAGGCGGATTCACAGGTTCGTGACGTGATGCTTACAGATGTACACAATGGAGCAGATGTGTTTTCATTTCCGGATGATCAGATTATATCATTAACTGCTGGCGGAGTTCTGACAGCGGTACCCAATGCAGATGAGATAGCTGCAGCTAATGTCAAGGAATCAGTTGAGGCAGCTACCCTGAATGATACGTTATATGGATATCCTATGACAGCGGATAATGGATATTTTATGTATTATAATAAAGATTATTTTTCAGAAGAGGATGTTAAATCATTAGACAAGATGTTGTCCATTGCAGCAGCTAATAATAAAAAAGTTGCCATGGAGTTTGATTCGGGATGGTATCTTTATACATTTTTCGGGAATACAGGACTTAGCCTTTCCATTAAACCGGATGGTATAACTAATGAATGTAACTGGAATTCGCAGACAGGTGATATAACCGGAGTGGATATAAAGCAGGCACTGGACAGTATAGCAGCTAATCCTGGGTTTGCAGGTATGCCGGATGCAGATATAGTTGAACAGATGAAGAGTGGGGAAGTTATAGCAGGAATAAGTGGTGTATGGGATGTTATGAATGTAAAGGAAGCCTGGGGAGAGAATTACGGCGCTTGTAAGCTGCCAACATATACAGTTGCAGGAAAGGAAGTTCAGATGTCTTCATTTACAGGCTATAAGATGATAGGCGTAAACTCCTATTCAAAGAATAAAGAATGGGCTTGCAGGCTTGCTGACTGGCTGACTAATCAGCAGAACCAGGAGCTTAGGTTTAAAGAGAAAAATCAGGGTCCATCTAACAGTAAGGCGGCGGAATCAGGAGAAATCAAAAAAGTAGCTGCAATACAGGCAATCATTGCACAGTCCCAGTATGGAACATTACAAAGGGTAGGAAACAGTTACTGGGATGCCTGTAAAAAGTTTGCTAATACCGTACTTAGTGGTAATAATGGAGGTTTATCAGATCAGGAGGTAATGGATATATTAGTTGACGAAATTACAGCTTCCGCTGTTAAGTAACACTAATATGATAAAGGTTGATTTACTGTGAGTGGAAAAGATTGGAGAACAAGTATGAATAATAAAAAAAGGACGAGCCTGAAGATGCTGATATTATTGCCGGTATTTATACTGGGTGCTTTAACAATAATATGTAATATTATGGCTATAAACAATATAAGAACAGTCAACTCTAATGCCGCCGATATAACAGATAACTGTATGAGGAGTGTTTCAGATCTTGGTGAAATAAAGAATGATATACAGGTTATTCATACACTTGGATTATCACATATTATAGCAACCGATCTTAATACTATGATATCAGTAGTAGGCGAGGTTAATGATAATCAGGAAGAATTAGAACAAAAGCTTGATGAATATAAGAAATATGTCCGGAATGAAGATATGGATACATATAATTCATTAGTAAGTAATTATAATACCATGAAATATGAACTTGGAAACATTATGGCATATAGTGCTTTAGGAAAAAATGAGGAAGCGTATGCAATTGCTAATGGAGTTGTAAGTAATAGCAGTACAGCAATACAGAATGATATAGAGGTGTTAAGCACACATGCCAATGATACAGCTTCTGAGGCAAGGGAAAGGCTTGCCAGTGTGTATGTAAGTTCACTTGTTAGTAATGGTATAGTTATTATTATAAGCGTTATAATGATTATTGTAGCGATATATTGTGTTATGAAATACGTTATCAAACCAATTACTGCAACTAATAAAGATATCAGGGATATTATTGAGGGAATCGATAATGAAGAAGGAGATCTGACAAAGCGCGTAAGAGTTATTTCTAATGATGAGATAGCAGATCTTGGTAACGGAATTAATCTTTTTATGGATAAGCTGCAGGAAATACTTAAGCTGATTATAGAGAATACTAATTACATGGAAAATGTTGTCGCTGATGTAGATGGCAGTGTTGTCAAATCCAATGACAGTGCTTCAGATTTATCAGCCATGACAGAGGAATTATCTGCAACTATGCAGGATGTAGGACATTCTGTTAATACCATTAACGACAATGCTGATGATATACTAAAAGATGTAGAGATTATAGCAACAAAGTCAGATGATATTAATCAGTTCTCAAAGGAAATGAAGGCAAATGCAGAAAAGATAGAGAGCGATGCCAGATATAATATGATTCAGACCGGTGAAAAAGTTGGAAATATATTAGATGTTCTTAATAAGGCAATAGAAGATAGTAAGAGTGTTGACCAGGTAAATAATCTTACTAATGATATTCTTAATATATCAAGTCAGACGAATCTGTTAGCACTTAATGCATCAATAGAAGCTGCCAGAGCAGGTGAAGCAGGCAAAGGCTTTGCAGTAGTTGCGGATGAGATACGTCAGTTAGCGGATTCAAGCCGTGAAACTGCCAACAAGATACAAAGCATTAACTCGGTTGTTGTTACTGCTGTTAATAATCTATCAGATAATGCTAATAATCTGGTTTCTTATCTTCAGCAGACTATTCTTCCTGAATTTCAGATGTTTGTTGATGGCGGTGTGAAGTATAAAGACAATGCTTCCTATATAGAAAGTGCAATGGATGAATTTGTTGAGAAAACAGATGTCCTAAAGAAAAATATGGATGAGATAGCTCATTCTATTAATACAATTACAACAGTAGTTGATGAGGGTGCTGCCGGTGTCAATAATGCGGCCATAAACACACAGGATCTTGTTGAGGATATAGTCAATATCAGCAATAAAATGATAGAAAACAAGAGTATTGCCCAGAATCTTAAGAATAGTACTAACATATTTGCAAAGTTCTGATTGTGAAAATATTGGACACCATTATATTTTTAATAATATTATCACCGGTTTACAATTTTATAAATGATAGTTTGGATTCTTTTTCTGCCGCATGAGGTATCCAGGCGGAATGGAAAGCAGAGGGTGAAATAAAGCTATAATATTTGATGGAGGAAGGATGAAAGACATTACAAAAACAGTAGCAGATTCTTTTTCGGTTTCATCAAAGCTGTTGTTTCCCAAACATATGAATAATGAAGGTATATTATATGGTGGACAGCATCTTATGTGGATTGATGAACTTGCAGGAATAGTAGCAAAACGTCATTGTGGGAATGAAAAACAGAGGGTTACTACAGCATGTATAGAAAGTGTTGATTTTTATAAACCATGTTATCAGAGCGATATAATTGATATGCAGGGCTTTATAACTTATGTTGGTAATTCGTCTATGGAAATATGTATAGAAACTTATACCGGAGGCTTTTGTGATAATAAAACTCTTGTAAACAGGGCGTATCTTGTGCTTGTGGCACTCGATGATAACGGACATCCGGTAACTGTTCCAAGATTGAACCCTGCATCAATACAGGAGAAAGAACGTTATGAAGCTGGAAAACAAAGAAGCATAATAAGGAAAAATGAGCGGATGTTTGTTTTGGAGCAAGGTGATAAATAATCCTTGATGGCAGTAAAATCATTTATGTGTAATTTTAGCCTGTTTATAATATAAATTTAGAGAAGTGTGAATAATACCGGTGAAATGGAGATTAATATGCGAAATAAACAGATAGGAAATAAGATGTTTAATAAAGAAAGCATGCTTTTATATGCCGTTACTGACAGACAGTGGCTTGATGGAAAATCATTTGAAGAGGAGATTGAGGCAGTATTAAAATCAGGAATTACATTTTTACAATTAAGAGAAAAGAATTTGTCATATGATGAGCTTGTGGCAGAAGGGAAAGTTATAAAGAAAATAGCAGATAAATATAATGTGCCATTTGTTATAGATGATGATATATATGCCGCAAAAGAAATAGATGCAGATGGAGTCCATATAGGACAAAGTGATATGGAATATGAGAAAGCAAGAAAAATACTTGGAGATGATAAGATAATAGGTGTAACAGCACCTACGCCTGAACTTGCAATAAAGGCACAAGAGGCTGGTGCTGACTATATCGGAGTTGGAGCTGTATTTCATACAACAACCAAAAAAGATGCAAAGGATATGAAAAAAGAGACTTTGCTTGACATAACGTCAAGGGTTGATATTCCGGTTGTTGCAATAGGAGGAATTAATTATGATAATGTTGACAGATTAAGCGGAACGGGAGTTGATGGTGTGGCAGTAATATCAGCTATTTTTGCACAAAAAGACGTAGCCACAGCAACGGAAAGACTTCTTAGAAAAGTAAGTGCAATTGATTTTAAGGAAGATGATATTAAGCTGCCTGATGATATAAGATATGCCATATTTGATATGGATGGAACAATTCTTGATTCAATGCCATACTGGGATAACCTGTTAAGAAATTATATTACATCTAAAGGATATACAGTAACAGAAGAAGTAGAAAGAAAGGCAGCAGCAATGACTGTCAAAGAAGCTATCGCATATGTTAAAGATATATTTAATATAGATGTTCCAACCGTGGATATAGAAAAGAGTCTTATAGATATTATAAAAAGACAATATAAAGAAGAGATTCCTGCTAAAAAACGTACTATTGGCATAATAAAGGAGCTTCATAAACAAAATATTAAGATGTGTATTCTTACAAGTTCTGATTATGATTGTGCTGTTGAAGCAATAAAAAGAAATGGACTTAGTGAATGCTTTGATAATATTTTTACAAGCGACAGGCTTAAAATGTCAAAAAGAGATCCGGATATATATAGAGAAACAGCTAAAAGAATGGGTTTTGATATTACAAAAACTGTTGTATTTGAAGATGCAATGCATGGTGTCAGCTCGGCAAAAAATGCAGGTTTTTATGTTGTTGCAGTGTATGATACGACTTCACAGGCGGATTGGGATAAGATTAAAGATTTGGCCGATGTGCATATTTATTCATAATAACCGTAGCAGTATATCAATCTGATTATTCACAATAATCCTGATGTATGCCATCATATATTTATGGGTATGCTATATCACAACCGGTGAGGAATTATCAATCCTGTTGCCGGGTATCTTTGCTGCGAAGAAACAAAGATAAACCGCACAGGATATTTTTCTTTGCCATTAAGGGTTATTGTTTTTATCAAGCTTAAGTTTTTCTATATAATTAATATAATTTTTGGATATTCTTATGCGGTTATAGGTTGCTGCATATTCTATTCGTGAAATGTTTTCTATATAATTATCTTGAAAATTAATATCCACATAATCTTTTATCATATCGGCAGCCTTGTTATATGCGATGGCAGCCTCTGTTTCTGTATTATACGTTCCAATAATATAATCGCCTATAATATGTATTCGTGTTTTATAAAAGTGCCGTCCGTTTTTTATAATCCGTGCAACACCAGAGTATCTATTGATTACCTGAATGTTTTCATAACGAAAGTCATTATAATTGCCATTTCTGAAAATATAATCACGTCCTGCTACTGCATGTGGTTTTATGCCATATCTTGAAAGAACAGATACCTGCATGCCATAATCATTGACATAATAGTGACCGCCACGTGATAATATTTTATGGTTGGAATAGTAGAAAAGGTCATCGACGTTAAAGTATAATATCTTTTCAGGTGACATAAAGTAAAGGAAATATCTGTGGCACAGATAAATAGGTGTTTTGATATATATATTGTTATCACGGTAATTGATAAGTGATATGAATTTGTCAAATGAAATGGCGGAAGTACAGTTGTTGTACGAGGTCGTCAGGGCATCAGTGTTAATATTATGTTTTTCTTTAAACAGGATGAGGAAAGCTTCTTCATAGACAGAACCGGCCTCAGCTTCATTGTTAAAGCTTCCAAGACTGATGTGCTTATTTTTAAATGTAATTGATACTCTGTAATATATACTTCCATCTTTTCTGGTTGTTATATATACGCCGGCTGCCATAGAAAAAATCTCCTTGATTAGTAACATTATACTATATTTGTAATATAATTTTCAAAAAATGTAAATACCTATTGTCATAATATCAAAAGTTGTTGTATAATACTGCGTGTGATTTTGTCTGTATAATTATAAATAAACAAATTATAAGATAATATATACACAAGATTATAAAATATAATATGTGACATAGGATTAAGAGAGGGTTACTGCCTTTTATGAAAGTTAAGGCAGCAGCAAAATGATGGGTATGATCACATGAAAAGGCGCTATTGCGCAGGAATGGAGTAAAAAATGAGTTTATTTTACAGAAGCACAAGGGATGATAACGTTAAAGTTACTGCATCACAGGCAATTTTAAAGGGTCTTGCAGCAGATGGTGGGTTATTTGTACCGGAAAGTATTCCGACTCTGGATAAAAGCTTTGAAGAATTATCTAAGATGTCATATGCTGATGTGGCATATGAAGTTATGAAACTTATGTTAGATGATTTTACAGAGGAAGAATTAAGAGACTGTATAAACAAGGCATATGATTCAAAATTCGATACAAAGGAGATTGCACCGCTCGTAAAAGCTGATGGGGCATATTTCCTCGAATTATTCCATGGTTCAACAATAGCATTTAAGGATATGGCTTTATCAATTCTTCCACATCTGCTTATAACATCAGCTAAGAAAAATAATGTAAAGAATGATATAGTAATTCTTACAGCTACATCTGGTGATACAGGAAAGGCTGCACTTGCAGGTTTTGCTGATGTAAAGGGTACTAAGATTATAGTATTTTATCCTAAGAATGGTGTAAGTCCTATTCAGGAGAAACAGATGGTTACACAAAAGGGTGACAATACATATGTAATTGGAATTAATGGTAATTTTGATGATGCCCAGACAGGTGTTAAGAATATATTTGGCGATAAGGAACTTGAAAAGGTTATGAATAATGCCGGATATCAGTTCTCATCAGCTAACTCAATTAATATTGGTCGTCTTGTTCCACAGATTGTATATTATGTATATGCATATGCAAGGCTTATTGCAAAGGGAGAGATTAAGGCAGGAGAGAAGATTAATGCCGTAGTTCCTACAGGTAACTTTGGTAATATTCTTGCTGCATTCTATGCTAAGAATATGGGATTACCAATTAATAAGCTTATATGTGCATCTAACGAGAACAAGGTATTATATGATTTCTTCTCAACAGGAACATATGACAGAAACAGAGATTTTATACTTACAACATCACCATCAATGGATATCCTTATTTCAAGCAACCTTGAAAGACTTATATATAGAATTGCAGGTAACAGTGCAACTGAGAATGCTAAGCTTATGAAGTCACTTAAGGATACAGGAAAGTATGAGATTACTTCACAGATGAAGGAACAGCTTGGCGATTTCTATGGCAATTATGCTACAGAAGCTGAGGATGCAGCAACAATTAAGAAGATATATGATAATGATAATTATATTGTTGATACTCATACATCAGTTGCTGCTACAGTATATGAAAAGTATAAAAAAGAGACAGGTGATGAGACTAAGACGGTTATAGCTTCTACTGCAAGTCCATATAAGTTTACAAGAAGTGTTATGGATGCTATTGATTCAAAATATGCTTCAATGACTGATTTTGAACTTGTAGATGAACTTTGCAGAATATCAGGAGTAAAGATTCCAAAGGCAATAGAAGATATAAGAACAGCGCCTGTGCTTCATGACACTGTATGTGAAGTTAATGAGATGTGTGATAATGTAAAAAGAATCCTTGGCATTTAAGATATGATATTATTGGCAGACAGATATTATATACTCATATATGAATATATACACTGTCTGTCAATTTAATGTAGAACAAGGTGTGGAGGAAAAGGTTAAAGTTGAGAAAAAAAATTGATTTTAGTTTTGTAGATATACATATTCACATATTATATGATGTAGATGACGGACCACATAATATTAATACAAGTATAGAGATGGTAAAGACAGCTTATAATGAGGGGACAAGAAAGATTGTAGCGACACCACATTATCATCCAGCAAAGTGTATGATGGATTATGATGAATTATACAGGATTTTTGAAATATTTAAAGAACAGGTAAAGGACACCTGCCCTGAGATGCAGTTTGCATTGGGAAGAGAAATCTATTATACATCTGATATACCGGATGAGTTGGAAGCCGAAAAGCATCTGACAATGGGAAATTCTAAATATGTGCTTGTGGAATATCAGCCGACAGTTGACTATAATTATCTGAGAACAAGTATAAGTAATATAATACAGATGGGATATATTCCTTTGATTGCGCATATTGAAAGATATATGTGTATTGTTAAAGAGATTGACAGGGCATATGAATTAAGCAATATGGGGGCTTTTATTCAGGTTAATGCAAGCTCTGTAATTGGTGAGAGTGGAAAAGATATCAAGAAGTTCATCAAGAAGCTTATGAAGGATGAGATGGTGGACGTAATTGGTACAGATGCACATAGTAATGGTGGAAGAGCACCGCGTATAAGAGAATGTGCAGAATATATTTGTAAGAAATTTGGATATGATTATGCAAAACGTGTTTTACATGATAATGCAGAACTGATATTACAGGGAAAATATTTGGAGGAATAGTTAATAAAATGAGAAACGAACAAAGAAACAATGAAGAAGTCGAAATAGATTTAAGACAGATTTTTTCGGTTATTCTTAGTAAAATTGTTGTGATTATACTAGTAGGAGTTATATTCGGACTTGTGGCTTTGATAGGCAGTAAGATGTTAATTAAGCCTACATATGAATCTACAACAAGTCTTTATGTATTAAACAGACAGAGTCAGGGTACTACAACCTATAGTGATTTACAGTCATCAACACAGCTTACGCAGGATTATGTTGTACTTGTTACAAGCCGAAGCGTTATAGAAAAGGTTATTAGTGAGTTAAAGCTTGATATGACTAATGAAGAGCTTGTAAAGATGATAAATGTTAATACACCTACTAATACACGAGTACTTGAGATAACAGTATCAAGCCATGATCAGAAGCAGGCAAAGGAAATTGCTGATAAACTGGCGGAAGTTTCAGCAGATTCAATTGGTGAAATTATGCAGACAGAAAAGGTTACAAGAATAGATGCGGCACAGCTTCCGGACAAGCCTGTAAGTCCTAATGTGATACAGAATGGTATTATTGCAGGAATACTTGGGATTATAATGGCAATGGCAGTTGTAGTTGTTAAGTTTGTAATGAATGATAGAATTAATACATCTGAGGATGTTGAAAAGTATCTTGGAATAAGTACTCTTGCACTTATTCCATTATCGGACGAGCTTGATGATAGCAAGGATGTTCCTTCTTCAAGAAATAAAGGTAAGAAAAGTAAGAAATCTTCTAAGAAAGGAGCAAGATAAATGCCTACAATTAATATAGAAAGAATTAACAAATTAGATTACAGATGTAGTGAAGCATATAAGACTTTAAGAACTAATATACAGCTTTGCGGTTCAGATATGAAAGTAATAATGTTTACAAGTTCAACACCTAATGAAGGCAAATCAAGTGTATCGTTTAATCTTGCTGTCTCACTCGCAGAATCTGGTAAAAAGGTTATATTTATTGATGCCGATTTAAGAAAATCAGTATTAGTTGGAAGATATAAGATTAATAAGGCTATAAAGGGACTTACCCATTATTTATCGGGAATGAATAAATTTGATGAAGTTATATGTACAACAAATGTTGAGAATCTTTATGCAGTATTTTCAGGAATAGTACCACCTAATCCATCAGAGCTTCTTAATAATACTTCTTTTGATACACTTATTAGGGCTTTAAGAGATATATATGATTATGTTATAATTGACACTCCTCCTCTTGGAAGTGTAACAGATGCATCTATCGTAGCACAGAAGTGTGATGGAGCAGTACTTGTTGTTGCAGCTGATATGGTAAGCTATAAATTTGTACAGAAGTCATTAGACCAGCTTAAGCTGACACAGTGTAAGATACTTGGCTGTGTACTTAATAAAGTAGATTTATCAGGTGATAGCTATTATGGTAAGTATTATGGTAAATATTATGGAAAGTATTATGGCAATTACGGTGAAAGTCATGAGGAATAATTTTATTAAATAACGAGAGAGAGGACAGACATATGAAGAAAAATAAATCTGTTATTTTAGCGCTTGTTATTGCTTGTGTACTTGCGGTGGTGTTTATTGTTATGTACGTTTCAGAGGATAGAGAGGCTCCGGTATTAACAGTTAATAAGTCTAATATTAAAGCATATTCCAAAGAACAGGGTGAAAGCGTGCTTAAAGGATATGTTAAGGCATTGGATAAAGAAGATGGAGATGTATCTGCAAATGTTATTGTAGAGAATATATATATATCATCAGATTTGTCAAAGGCAACTGTTATATATGCAGCTAGAGATAATAGTGGTAATGTAAGTAAGATATCATATATCTTTGATTATAAGCCTACAGAAGAAGAACTTGAGGCGAAGAAAAAAAATGACAATCAGGAAGAAACAACGGCTCAGGGAACAGAAAAGGCAGCACAGGGTTCTGTCAAAAGTTCTACAGAACTTACATCATCTTCTTTAACAGAGAATACAGATACTACAGATGAAACTACAGAAGCAGTTACTGTAGCAGGTGGACCAAAGCTTGTACTTGAGAAGACAGAAGATACAATATCTGTTGGCTCTACATTCAATGTAATGAAATATGTGTCTGAAATAACGGATGATAAGGATAATTCTGGTTCATTATCAAGAAGAATAATAACGGATGGTAAATATGACACATCCAAGGCCGGAACATATAAGATAGATGTATATTGTACGGATTCAGATAAGAATCAGTCTAATCATGTGACATTTACACTTAATGTAAAGTAAGTTCTGAAAAAGCTAAGGTTTACAAAAGTAAATATTGTAAAAGCAGACTTATAATTAAACTAGTGTGAAAAATAAGCTCGATAGCTTATTTTATCACAAGTTCATAAGTGAACTGGCTATTTGTGCCGCAGGCGTCACAAAGTAGCCCTTATCGCAGAGCCAAATCTGACATTTGGCTCGCGATTCCTCAGGCATTAGAAATGCCTGAGGAATTGAGATTAATATGATAGATAAGTTTAAAATGGAGTAATTCTACAGACTGGGAATAATGTGAAGAATTAAAAAACAATTATAATAACAGGAAGAAAGTAAAATACCGGTTATATAATAAGCTTTTAATTCGATACATGTATCCCGGTCTTTTTTTGGAATAAAAGTGAAAAATAAAATAAAAAAAATAAAATAAGTGTTGACAATATATGTAGGTAGTGATATTTTAATTATATCAATATTAGCACTCCATATTAATGAGTGCTAACAAAGATAAGAAAGGAGCAGATATGATGGAACTGGATGATAGAAAATTAAGAATACTTAAAGCTGTCATACAGAACTATCTTGAGACAGGAGAACCTGTTGGCTCAAGAACCATTTCAAAGTATACTGACTTAAAGTTAAGTTCGGCAACTATAAGAAATGAGATGGCAGACCTTGAAGAACTCGGATATATTATACAACCGCATACATCGGCAGGACGTATTCCTACAGATAAGGGATACAGATTATATGTTGATGATATGATGAGCCAGAAGGAATTTGAATTAGATTCCAGAGAGGCAGAGGTATCTGACAGGGAAAAAGAAGTTGAGTCAATGAAAGATATGCTGTCAGAGAAAGTGGACAGAGTTGAAGAACTGCTCCAGAATGTTGCAAAGGTACTTGCAAAAGATACCAACTATGCAACAATGGTTACAACACCGCAGGTTAAGGGAAATAAGTTAAAGTTTGTACAGTTGTCACAGTTTGAACCTAAAAAGATTCTTGCAGTAATTGTAATGGAAGGCAATATTATAAGGAATAAGGTAATAACAGTAAGCGAAGAATTATCACAGGAAAATCTGCTTAAGCTTAATATTCTCCTTAATACAAGCATTAACGGTCTTACGCTCGAACAGATGAATCTTGCGATGTTAACAACTATGGAGAATCAGGCAGGTGAATATGCAGCACTTATAAAAGAAGTATTAGAAGCGATAGTTGAGACAATCAGTAGTGCAGATAATCTTAAGATATATACAAGTGGTGCAACCAATATATTCAAATATCCTGAACTGAGTGATTCAAGTAAAGCAAGTGAGCTTATATATACCCTGGAAGAAAAACAAAGTCTTACCGGTCTGGTAACAGATAGTGATGACGAAGATGATAACCATGGTATTCAGGTATATATAGGAAATGAAACTCCGGTTGATACTATGAAAGATTGTAGTGTTGTTACGGCAACATATGAACTACAGGATGGAATGAAAGGAACAATCGGAATTATCGGTCCTAAGCGGATGGATTATGAAAAAGTAGTAAGTACTTTAAAGACAATCCGTACGCAGTTAGATGATATGTTTAAGAAAACTTAGGAAAGGTTGGTTAGAAAGTGTCTAAAAAAGAAGAAAAGAAAAAGAAAAAAAATGATGCTGAAATTAAAGAAGAAACTGTAGATACAGCAACTTCAAAAGATGAAGCAAAGGACGCTGATGCCGCTAAAACTGCTAAAGCAGATGACGATGGCACACAAAAGGCTGACGATGAAGCTAAAGAAGCAAAAAAAGAATCTGATACTTCTGAGAAAGGATCAAAAAAGGATCCTAAAGATGTTAAGATTGAAGAGCTTCAGGATAAAGTTAAACGTCAGATGGCAGAATTTGATAATTTCAGAAAACGTACTGAAAAAGAAAAATCTGCTATGTTTGAAATGGGTGCTTCAGATATAATAAAGAAACTTCTTCCAATAGTTGATAACTTTGAAAGAGGATTTAAATCTATCACAGATGAAGAAAAAGAAACTCCATTTGCTAAGGGAATGGATATGGTATATAAGCAGACAATGAAGATGCTTGAAGATGCTGAAGTAAAGCCTATAGAAGCAGTTGGCTTGGAATTTAACCCGGATTTACACAATGCAGTAATGCATGTTGAGGATGATTCTGTTGGTGAGAATATCATCGTTGAGGAATTTGAAAAGGGTTACACATACAGAGAGTCAGTAATAAGACACAGTATGGTTAAGGTTGCCAACTAGTTATCAGTATAAACTTATAAAAGAGAATTAAGAAAGGAAGTAATATTATGGGTAAGATTATTGGTATTGACTTAGGTACAACAAATTCATGTGTTGCAGTTATGGAAGGTGGTAAGCCTGTTGTTATCGCTAACACAGAAGGTTTAAGAACAACTCCTTCAATTGTAGCATTTACAAAGAATGGTGAAAGATTAGTAGGTGATCCTGCAAAGCGTCAGGCTGTAACTAATGCAGATAAGACTATTTCATCAATTAAGAGACATATGGGTACAGATTATAAGGTAACAATTGATGATAAGAAGTATTCTCCACAGGAGATTTCAGCTATGATTTTACAGAAGTTAAAGGCAGATGCTGAAAGCTACTTGGGTGAAAAGGTAACAGAAGCTGTTATTACAGTTCCTGCTTACTTCAATGATGCACAAAGACAGGCAACTAAGGATGCCGGTAAGATTGCAGGTCTTGATGTTAAGAGAATTATCAATGAGCCAACAGCAGCAGCTTTAGCTTATGGTCTTGATAATGAAGAAGAGCAAAAGATTATGGTATATGACCTCGGTGGTGGTACATTTGATGTATCTATTATCGAAATCGGTGACGGTGTTATAGAAGTTCTTGCAACAGCAGGTAATAACAGACTTGGTGGTGATGACTTTGATAATAAGATTACACAGTATATGTTAGATGACTTTAAGGCTAAGGAAGGTGTAGATCTTTCTAAGGATACAATGGCACTTCAGAGATTAAGGGTTGCTGCTGAACAGGCTAAGAAGGAATTATCAAGTGCAGCACAGACTAATATCAACCTTCCATATATCACAGCTACAGCAGAAGGACCAAAGCATTTTGATATGACTCTAACAAGAGCAAAGTTTGATGAATTAACACATGACCTTGTAGAAAAGACAGCAGAGCCTGTTAGAAATGCATTAAATGATGCAGGTCTTACAGCTTCAGATCTTTCAAAGGTATTATTAGTTGGTGGTTCAACAAGAATTCCTGCTGTACAGGATAAGGTAAAACAGTTGACAGGACATGAACCAAGCAAGACACTTAATCCTGATGAATGTGTTGCTATTGGTGCTTCAATTCAGGGTGGTAAGCTTGCAGGTGATGCAGGTGCCGGTGAAGTTCTTCTTCTTGATGTTACTCCACTTTCACTTTCAATTGAAACAATGGGTGGTATTGCTACAAGACTTATTGAAAGAAATACAACAATTCCTACAAAGAAGAGTCAGGTATTCTCTACAGCAGCTGATAACCAGACAGCCGTTGATATTAATGTAGTACAGGGTGAAAGACAGTTTGCTAAGGATAATAAGTCACTTGGTCAGTTCAGACTTGATGGTATTCCACCAGCAAGACGTGGTGTGCCTCAGATTGAAGTTACATTCGATATTGATGCAAATGGTATCGTAAATGTTTCAGCTAAGGATTTAGGTACAGGCAAGGAACAGCATATTACAATTACAGCCGGTTCTAACATGTCAGATGAAGATATTGATAAGGCTGTTAAGGAAGCTGCTGAGTTTGAAGCACAGGATAAGAAACGTAAGGAAGGCATTGAAGTCCGTAACGATGCAGATTCAATGGTATTCCAGACACAGAAGGCTCTTGATGAAGCTGGTGATAAGCTCGATGCTTCTGATAAGGCTGCTGTAGAAGCTGACCTTAATGCATTAAAGGCATTGGTTGATGGTTCAGATGCTGAAAATATGACAGATTCACAGATTGATGAGATTAAGGCTGCTAAGGAGAAGTTAATGGAAAGTGCTCAGAAGCTTTTTGCTAAGTTGTATGAAGCACAGGGTGCAGCAGGTGCAGGTCCTGATATGGGAGCAGGTGCCGGTCCACAGGCAGGAGCAGATACAGGTGCTAACGCTTATGGTGATGATGTTGTAGACGGAGATTATAAGGAAGTATAATAAAGGCACCTGATATAAGAACGTGATATGGGAATAAGCAGGTCCATTTTGCGAAGCTTAGTTATATTTAACCTGCGAAAGTTACAGTTCTCAGGTTTCCTGTGAACTGTAACTTTTGTTAGGAGTTTTAGTCAGCTGCATGGGAAGCATATTCCTGTGCAGTTTTAGTGCTATAAACATAGATTTTAAACATGGAGGAATATCATGGCAGATAAAAGAGATTATTACGAGGTTTTAGGCGTTTCAAAGGATGCTGACGAAGCTACAATTAAAAAAGCATACCGTAAGCTTGCCAAGAAATACCATCCAGATACTAATCCCGGAGATAAAGAAGCTGAGGCTAAGTTCAAAGAGGCATCAGAGGCTTATGCTGTATTAAGTGATGCTGATAAGCGTAGACAATATGACCAGTTTGGACATGCTGCCTTTGAAAATGGTGGTGGCGGTGGTGCCGGTGGCTTTGACTTTGGAGATATGGGAGATATCTTTAGTGATATATTTGGCGGCGATATATTTGGTGGAATGTTTGGTGGCGGCGGAAGAAGCCGTAACAGCAATGGACCACGGAGAGGTGCTGATGTAAGGGTAAATGTAAGAATAACATTTGCTGAATCAGTTACAGGTACATCTAAAAAGATTGATGTAACATTAAAGGACCCTTGTACTAAGTGTAATGGTACAGGTGCAAAGCCGGGTACACAGCCACAGACATGTAGTAAGTGTGGTGGTAAGGGGCAGGTTGTATATACACAGCAGTCTATGCTTGGTATGGTAAGAAATGTACAACCATGTCCTGATTGTCATGGAACCGGTAAGATTATTAAAGAAAAGTGTCCTGACTGTTATGGAACAGGATATATAAGCTCTAAGAAGACTATTGAGGTTTCAATTCCGGCAGGTATTGATAATGGTCAGTGTGTCCGTATCCAGGGCAAGGGTGAACCAGGTGTAAATGGTGGTCAGAGAGGTGACTTATTAGTTGCTGTTATGATTTCTGCCGATCCGGAATTTGAAAGAGACGGTTATAATGTATTTTCTAATGTAAAGATAAGCTATCCAACGGCTGTTCTTGGCGGTGAGATTAAGGTTAGAACTGTCGATGGTGAAGTATTATATGATGTTAAGCCGGGAACAGATTCAGGCAGCAGAGTAAGACTTAAGGGAAAAGGCATGCCGACTGTAAGAAATAGTGCAGTGCGTGGCGACCATTATATTACACTTATTGTTGATATACCTAAAAAGTTAAGTGCTGAACAAAAGGATGCACTTCTTGAATATGATAAGACACTTACAGGAGAAGAACGAACACATAAGAAGAGAGGTTTCTTTAAGTAACTTCCTCGCTACATTTCAAAAACCTCTGCGCAGGGGGGGACGACTGGACAGTTGCCGGCTGGAAATATGCGATTCAAAGTCACTACGCTGGGTGTGACAACCGGCAGATTACGGGTTAGCAATATATAATTCAAAATCATTAACGATAGATTATTGTTATCAATATGCATATTTAATATCTCTGCACTGTCAAGTTACATGTCAGCAGTTATACTGCCAACAATTAATATTACCGGCAGAGAATCATATGAGGTTCGGTCTTTCCGGTATAAAAATATAAGCCTTGTAAATAATCAGCATATTAATCTGATGGTTTACAAGGCTTTTTTTAATTTAATTATATTTTTTAATTAAATCATTATTACATAACAACATAGCCAATAAATAATTTTCATGTTCCATATGCATTATCTTCCGGTCCTTACCATGTCAAATCCACACTTATATTATCCCTGTTATCCTATCAAACGTAGTGACATTGAGTTATATATTGCTAACCCATAACCTGCCCTCTGCTACACCCCGCATTTCGACAAATGGTCAACAAATCACAATTTAAGGACTCATTTTTCTTTTGACAATTTATAAATAATAATGTAAACTTATTTAGTTGCACTATGTCTATGTTTGCTATATATTTAGGTATATGATGGTTAAGGTATATTAAGATGGTTGTTAAGTAAACATATTCATTTGATAATATAAGTTGATTTAGGAAAGAGAAAAGGTTATTTAATGAAATTTGAAGAATTACAAATAGACGACAGAATATTAAGAGCAGTTGAGGATATGGGCTTTGAAGAGGCTTCACCTATACAGGCAAAGGCTATTCCTGTAGTACTTGAGGGAAAAGATATAGTAGGTCAGGCACAGACCGGTACAGGCAAGACAGCAGCATATTCAATTCCAATGCTTCAAAAGATTGACCCTTCTGTTAAAAAGGTACAGGCGATAGTATTATGTCCAACGAGAGAACTTGCGGTACAGGTTGCAGAGGAAATAAGAAGACTTGCAAAGTATATGAGCGATATCAAAGTACTTCCGGTATATGGCGGACAGGAGATCGTGAGACAGATTAAGTCATTAAAGACAGGTGTTCAGATTGTTGTTGGTACTCCGGGAAGAGTTATGGACCATATGAGAAGAAAGACCGTAAGATTTGACAATGTATCAATGGTAATCTTAGATGAGGCAGATGAAATGCTTGATATGGGATTTAGGGAAGATATGGAAACAATTCTTACAGGAACACCAGAGGACAGACAGACTGTATTATTTTCAGCTACAATGCCTAAGGCAATCATGGATATTGCCAAGAAGTTCCAGAAAGATGCAGATGTTGTCAAAGTAGTAAGAAAAGAGCTTACAGTTGAAAATATCGACCAGTATTATTATGAGGTAAGACCAAAGAATAAGAATGAAGTATTATGCCGTCTTATAGATATATATAACCCACGTCTTTCAGTAGTATTTTGTAATACTAAAAAGAAGGTTGATGAGCTTATATCAGAACTTAAGGGCAGAGGATATTTTGCTGATGGTATTCATGGTGATATGAAGCAGGCACAAAGAGACAGGGTTATGAGTGATTTCAGGGAAGGTAAGACAGAGATACTTATAGCTACAGATGTTGCTGCAAGAGGAATTGATGTAAGCAATGTCGATGTAGTATTTAACTATGATCTTCCACAGGATGAAGAATATTATGTACACAGAATAGGAAGAACAGGAAGAGCAGGCAAAGAAGGACTTGCATTTTCATTTATATCGGGAAAAGAAGTATATAAGTTAAAAGATATAGAGCATTATTGTAAGACTAAGATTAAGGCAAAACCAATTCCATCACTAGATGATGTTAAGAATACCAAGCTTGATGTTATGTTTGAGAATATTAAAGAAACAATTAATGAAGGCGGTCTTTCTGATATGATAGAAATGGTTGAAAACCATGTTAATCAGGAAGATTATACGGCTATGGACATGGCAGCAGCTTTATTAAAGATGATGATAGGTGATTCGCTTGATAGAAAAGATGATGTTGAGGAGACACATTTTGATATAGATAATGATGAATCAAGAATGGTAAGATTATTTATAAATATCGGTAAGAAAGATAAGATTAAGCCGGCTAATATTTTAGGTGCAATAGCAGGAGAATCAGGTATGCCAGGAAAGCTTGTCGGAGCCATTGATATGCTTGATAATTACACATTTGTTGAAGTTCCTGCAAAACATGCGGAAAAGGTTCTTAAGGCAATGGATAATGCCAAGATTAAGGGAAGGACAATCAGTATAGAAAAAGCATCCGGGACAAGAAAAAAGAAAAAACGTAAAAGAAGATAATTATCATACTTTGAAATGGGGAATGAACTGTAATGGATGACGTAAGAACAGATTTGGAATTGTCTGATATAGATAAGGATGAGGTTATAAGATACCTTGGATATGGTAATTCAAGACCTGATGAAAATGTAATGAAGCTTCTTGACGAATGTGAAAAACAGGTACTTGAATATGCAAGGGCAAGATTTGTATATAAAGTATTTGATATTGACAAAGAATCCGGACAGGATACAATAATAGTTAAGAATACTAATATTGAGCTGCCGGGTAAATCAATAAGAAAGCATTTAAAGGACTGTGATAAAGCAGTCTTTATGGCAGTTACAATATCAGAAGGCATAGACAGACTTATCCGTATTGCTAAGGTTAAGGATATTGCACAGGCAGTTGTGGTTGACAGTATGGCAAGCGCTGCTGTTGAACAGGCATGTGACAGGGCAGAGCAGGTGATAAAAAAAGAATATCCCGATATGTACCAGACGTTTAGATTCGGTCTTGGATATGGTGATCTTCCTATACAATTGCAATCAGATTTTTTACGTGTGATCAATGCCCAGAAAGTGATAGGCCTTAGTGTTAATTCATCTTCAATGCTGATACCGACGAAGTCAGTTACGGCAATAATAGGTTTGTCAGAACATCAGATAAAGGGGCAGGCAAGAGGTTGTCAGACATGCAGTATGAGTAAGAAATGTCAATTCAGACAGGGAGGCGGACATTGTAATGGCTAAAGATTTTAGAGAACAGTTAAAAAAAGATTATGTTATATTAGATGGAGCAATGGGAACAATGCTTCAGGCGGCAGGTCTTAAGATGGGAGAGATACCGGAGGTGTTAAGCGTTACAAGACCTGAACTTTTAGTATCAATACATGAAAAGTATCTTAAAGCCGGTTCAGATGTTATATATGCTAATACATTTGGTGCGAACAGTTATAAACTTGAAGGAAGCGGACATAGTGTAGAGGAGCTTGTAGGTGCAGCAGTTAGGAACGCAAGACAGGCTTGTGAAAATGTCAATCCTGATGCATATGTAGCACTTGATATCGGACCTATAGGACAGCTTTTAGAACCTACAGGAGTTCTTAAATTTGAAGAAGCATATGACATATATAAAGAAATAATATTAGCCGGAAAAGATGCAGACCTTATAGTCTTTGAGACGATGACAGATTTGCTTGAATGTAAGGCGGCTGTTCTTGCAGCTAAGGAGAATTCTAACCTTCCTATAATTACAACAATGACATTTGAGATGAACCAGAGAACATTTACAGGCTGTTCTATTCCATCAATGGCGCTTACCTTAAGCGGACTTGGTGTTGATGCTCTTGGAGTAAACTGTTCATTAGGACCTAAGGAGTTAGAGCCGGTTATTGCAACTCTTTCAAAATGGACAAGACTTCCAATTGTTGTTAAACCTAATGCAGGACTTCCAGACCCTAAGACTAATGAATATAATGTTACGGCAAAAGAATTTGCTGATATGATGAAGGATTTAAGAAAGTATGATATTAAATGCTTTGGTGGCTGTTGTGGTTCTAATCCGGAGTTTATAAGTGAATTGTCACATATGCTTGAAAAAGAGGGCAACAAAGACTTTGCAAAAGAAAAGGTTATTCCGGCAGCGGTCTGTTCAGCGACAAGTACAGTTGATATAACAGAACCTAGAATTATAGGTGAGAGAATTAATCCAACAGGAAAGAAGCTTTTTAAAGAGGCTTTATTAAGACATGATATAGATTACATATTAAATCAGGCGTTAGAGCAGATCAATGCCGGCGCAGATATTCTTGATGTCAATGTCGGACTTCCAGGAATTGATGAGAAGGATATGATGATTGATACAATTAAGGCATTACAGGCGATTGTCGATGTGCCATTACAGATAGATTCAACAATTCCTGAGGTATTAGATGCTGCATTAAGAATATATAATGGTAAGCCTATAGTTAATTCAGTAAATGGTGAAGAGGAATCTTTAAATAACGTTCTTCCACTGGTTAAGAAATATGGAGCGGCAGTGGTAGGTCTTGCTCTTGATAAAGATGGTATTCCGCCTAAGGCAGAGGATAGATTTAAGATTGCTAAAAAGATTATGGACAGGGCAATCGCAATAGGTATTCCAAAAGAGGATATATATATTGACTGTCTGACTCTTACTGCATCAGCAGAGCAGGAGGGGGTAATGGAGACACTCAATGCACTTCACAGGGTTAAGACAGAACTTGGCTTAAAAACAGTGCTTGGAGTATCTAATATATCATTTGGTCTTCCAAACAGAGTGCTTGTTAATCATATTTTCCTTACAATGGCACTTACAAATGGTCTTGATCTGCCAATTATTAATCCTAATATTGAGGAAATGACAGGTGCGGTAAGAGCATATAAACTGCTTGCCAATATTGATAAGAATTCAGTGGATTTTATTAAAGCATATGCCAATATGCCTAAGGTGACAAAGATTAATCCGGCAGCTAAAATTACATCAAAGCCGGCAGACATTGTGACAGAAGGTGCAGAGTCTGACCCTATGGCCTCTAATCCGTTATATCAGGCAGTGCTTAACGGACTTAAAAGTGAAGGCGCACAATTGACAAGGCAGATGCTTGAAACAACAGATTCAATGGAGATTGTTAATAATATACTTATTCCGGCACTTGATAAAATAGGAGCTGACTTTGAAAAGGGAACAATATTCCTTCCTCAGCTTATTATGTCAGCAGCTGTTGCCCAGTCTGCATTTGAAGAGATAAGAAAGGCAATGATTCTGGGAAATAAACAGCCCGAAAGCAAGGGGAAGATTGTAATGGCAACAGTAAAGGGGGATGTTCATGATATAGGAAAGAACATTGTGAAAGTACTTCTTGAAAATTATGGCTATGATGTAATAGACCTCGGAAAAGATGTTGAATATCAGGCAGTTGTAGATGCTATTAAAGAAAATGATGCAAAGCTTGTTGGTCTGTCAGCACTTATGACAACTACACTTGTATCTATGAAAGAAACAATAGAGCTTATTCATAAAAATAATCTTGATTGTAAGATATTTGTCGGAGGTGCAGTTCTTACTCCTGAATATGCCAAAGAAATACATGCTGATTTTTATGCAAAAGATGCAAAGGAATCAGTTGATATCGCTAAAAAGATATTAGGATAAGAATATTTAAAGTTAATATTCAAATCTGAAGCTAAAAATTTTGACAATAATGTGAGAATGATATATAATTAACAATATTTAACGAAGTACGTTGGAAATGAGGTATGTATAATGGTTGGAGAAAAAAAGATATCAGCAGCGGTTATAAGGAGACTGCCAAGGTATTATAGATACCTGGGAGAACTTATAGAAAGTGGAGTACAGAGGATTTCATCAAAAGAACTCAGTGCTAAGATGAAAGTTACAGCTTCCCAGATAAGACAGGATCTTAATAATTTTGGAGGTTTCGGACAGCAGGGATACGGATATAATGTAAAGTATCTTTATGATGAGATTGGCAAGATTCTTGGATTAGACAAAGAACATAAGATGATAATTATAGGAACAGGTAATCTTGGACAGGCTATAATTAATTATGGTGATTTTGAAAAGAGAGGATTTGTTATCAAGGGAATATTTGATAATAATCCGGCACTGGAGGGCAGAGAGATAAGAGGACTTAAGGTACAGATGCTTAATAATGTAACAGATTTTATTAAGCAGAATGATATCGAGATAGTTGCTCTTACAATTCCTAAAAGAGCTGCAAGAGATGTAGGAAAGCTTGTTGCTGATGCTGGTATTAAGGCGATATGGAACTTTGCACATACAGATCTTAACCTTCCTGATGATGTTATAGTTGAGAATGTACATTTATCTGAAAGTCTTATGAGATTATCATATACAATAGCAAGCAGAGAGAGTACAGATAATAATTAGAGGGTTGTTATGGCTGAGATTACATTTAGAGATTTAAAAAATATGAGGGCTTTTAAAGAACTTCCGATTTTAACACTCGATCAGAGATGGTATCAGCTTATGCCGGAACATAAAAAGACGGATGAAGTGCGTTATTGGGAGAGAAGAGTAAATGAGTTATTAAAAAAGCAGGGTCGTGTGTTAGAGGATATAAAAGACGTTGAGAATCTTAAAGGCATACTTATGGATGGCATAGTACAGAATATGGATGAAACGGATGAGCAGAAGCACAAAAAAAGAATGACTCAGAGCAGAAGACTTATTTTTGAGGCAAAGGATAAGCTTGATGAACTAAGAGGTAAAGCTGAGGATGTTCCCACACAGCTTCAAAGAGCTAACCAGAAGCTTATGATTGAGACTGTTAAGGCTTGCTATAATACCATTAATGAGAATGAAAAAGATCTTGATGCTTTGGATGACTGGATTGAAAAGACAAGAGTTCTGTTAAAAAAGAATCTCCTTATTCGTCAGGATAAGCAGGATATGAATGACGGTATATATTCAGGTATGCACTCTCTCTTTGGATCTGAGCTTATGACAAAGATGGATAGAATAAATGAGGACAGAGATTCAACGGATGTTGAATAGTAATTGAGAGAGCTTCATAAATGGCGTAAATGAGCTGTTTATGGAGCTTTTTCCATTTTTTTTATCTATTACTTAATATATGTTATTCAGTAAATGATATTTGTTTCCAGGCAAAACAATAGGCGGGCTGTTTGTGCCGCAGGCGTCACAAGGCAGCCCTTATCGCAGAGCCAAATCTGACATTTGGCTTGCGCTTTCTTTGGAATTAAAAATGCTTTCGGAATGGAGATTAGTATTAAAGATGCCTGCAGAAATGGAGAAATCAGCATGGAAATTATACTTAATGCAGCACAGGCAAAGGCTGTTGACACATATTCTATAGAACATAAGAAGATTCCATCAATTGTATTAATGGAAAGAGCAGCGCTATCTGTGACGGACAGGATTATTAAGCTTGCAGCGGAAAAAGACATTTATGATGTAAAAGTATTATGTGTATGTGGTCATGGCAATAATGGAGCTGATGGCGTAGCAGTAGCAAGACAGTTAAATGAAAGAAATATATCATGTGATATACTTCCGGTTGGAAATTCAGATAAAAAAGGAACGGCTGAATATGAATTACAGATGCAGATAGCAGATAATCTTGATATAAAGATTAGAAACACTGCTGATTTTAATGAATATAATATTATTGTCGATGCGATATTTGGTATTGGATTATCAAGAGATATACAAGGCGGATATAAGCAGATAATTGATGCGATTAATATGTTTAGAAAAAATGAAAATGGATATGTTGTAGCAGTTGATATTCCGTCAGGTGTCAATGCAGCGGATGCACATATTATGAGCTGTGCTGTAAAAGCTGATATTACAGTTACATTTGGATATAATAAAATAGGAATGGTTATGTATCCCGGAGCAGATTACTGTGGAAAAATATATGTTGAAAATATCGGATTTGCCCCAAATGCATATATTCATTCGGGTGTGTCGGCAAGACTTATAACCAGAGAAGATATACATACGCTGCCGAAAAGAGATGTCCATGGTAACAAAGGAACATTTGGCAGGACATTTATAATAGCAGGTTCAGAAAATATGGGTGGTGCAGCATGTATGTCAGCTCTGTCAGCTTATAGAAGCGGCAACGGACTTGTAAAAGTATTTACACATATCAATAACCGTAATCTTATATTATCGCATGTACCGGAAGCAATAATAGAATGTTATGACGATTATAATGAATATAATGCTATAGAATCTGCACAGCTTGCAAAAGAACTGGAGAAATCTATAGACTGGTCTGACTGTGTTATTGCAGGTCCGGGACTTTCTATGTCCAAAAGAGCAAAAGAGATTGTGGAATGTATGCTTAATAAGATGGCAGTGGCTAAGGATAAGACATTTATTATAGATGCAGATGCACTTAATATAATATCAGCAGATGACAGATTAAGGGAAAAGTTAAAAAAATGCAGTATAGATAGTATAAGTGATGGAAGCTGTGAGATTAACGGATACGATAAAAATATAATAATAACTCCGCATATTGGAGAGATGGCAAGATTTACCAACAAGACAGTTGATGAAATAAAAATGAATCCTGTGAATTGTGCATGTGAAGTATCAAAAAAATATGGTGTTATATGTGTATTAAAAGATGCCAGAACAGTTATAGCAGATAATGATGATGTATATATTAATACTACTGGCAATGCTGGAATGGCAACCGGTGGTTCGGGAGATATACTTACAGGAATAATATCAGGTATGGTAAATGATGCGGCAGCACAAAGAAAGCTTGTTGAAGCAGCAGCAATTGGTGTATATATACATGGGATGGCAGGAGATTTTGCTAAAAATAGATATGGAGAGACTTCAATGAAGGCAATGGATATAGCACAGGAGCTTCCACAGATATTTAAGGATTACAGATAAATAAATATTTAATAAAAACAATAGACTTTTTAGAAAGTTAGCGTATAATATTCTAGTATGTGTATCATTGTTTATATGATATAAGGAAATATAAGTCGCTGGTATATTTCCTCTACATAATATGGTATAAATTATAAAAATCAGAGAGTAGTCTTGCAGAGCCACTGATATAAAAAGTCAGCAGGGCTGGTTGACGGCTTGCAGAAAGATTCGCTTGCGAATCTTGAATGTAATACAATATAAATTAGGAGATACAAACATAATGGAAAAATATTACAGAGTATATGCAGATATAGATCTTGATGCAATTGTTAATAATGTTAAAGCGTTAAAAGCATTGACAAGAGAGGGAACTAAGGCGCTTGCAGTGGTTAAAGCAGACGGTTATGGACATGGCGATATTGCTGTATCAAAGGCTGTAAAAGATCTCGTATACGGTTATGCGGTTGCAACGCTTGATGAAGCAGTTAATCTTAGGGAAAATGGTATAGATAAACCCATACTGATTCTTGGTTATGTCAATCCGGATGAATATGAGCTTCTCGTAAAAAATGAAATAGATGCGACAATATTTGATATTGAAACAGCTAAGGAGCTTGATGCTGTTGCACAAAGACTTGGTAAAATGGCATTCTGTAACATTAAGGTAGATACTGGAATGAGAAGAATAGGTCTTGAACCGGATGAGAGTGGTAAGGAAATAGTAAGGCAGATAAAGAAACTTAAAAATCTTAATGCAAGAGGAATATTTACTCATTTTGCGGCGTCTGATGAGAAAGATAAGACATCAGCGCTAAAGCAGTTTGACAAATTTAAAACATTTACAGATGGGCTTGAAGCGGAAGGAATAACATTTGAAATAAGACATTGTTCAAATAGTGCGGCAATAATAGATATGCCACAGGTTAATCTTGATATGGTAAGACTTGGCATAGCAATGTATGGAATGTATCCATCAGAAGAAGTAGATAAATCCAGAGTAAAATTAACACCTGCAATACAGTTAAAGAGTCATATAACAATGGTAAAAGAGATTGAAGCAGGTGAAAAGATAAGCTATGGCGGAACGTATACAACAACTAAGAAAACAAAGGTTGCAACTGTATCAGTAGGCTATGGGGACGGTTATCCGAGAGCTTTATCATCTAAGGGATATGTCCTGATTGATGGCAAAAGAGCAGATATAGTAGGAAGAGTATGCATGGATCAGATGATGGTTGATGTAACAGATATAGATAATGTGAAGCGTGGTGATGTCGTAACACTCATAGGACATGACAAGGACGGATATATCTCAATTGAGGAAATATCAGAACTTGCAGGAACATTTAACTATGAATTTGTATGTGATCTCGGAAAGAGAATACCACGTAATTATTATCTTAACGGACGGTATATAGGAAGCCATGATTATTTCCATGAAAAATGGAAGCTTAAAAATATATAAATAAAATTTATTTTAATAAATGTGAATACACACCCGCAAGCTGGAAATACTACCAATACACAGATATGTGAATTAAAGATTAATTGAAATGTGCTTTGGGGAGTGTGAATTAAATTGGTAATAAAAAGAGGAGATATATTTTATGCAGATTTAAGACCGGTTGTCGGTTCTGAGCAGGGTGGAGTAAGACCTGTTTTAATAATACAGAATGATACAGGCAACAAGCATAGTCCCACAGTAATATGTGCAGCAATTACATCCAAAATGAATAAAGCAAAGCTGCCTACACATGTTGAGATAGATTCAATGCGTTGTAATATTGTAAAAGATTCGGTCATACTGCTTGAACAGTTAAGAACGATTGATAAGAAGCGTTTAAAGGATAAGGTATGCCACCTTGATAAGGATATAATAAATCAGGTCAATCATGCACTATTGGTAAGTCTTGAGATGCAGGAGAAATTGTGATTGACTGAGCTGAAAGCGAGGGACGCTTCTTGAACGACAGTTCAAGAAGATGGTTTTAATGTGTAGTTGAGGGCAGGCTGCGGCTGATATGTAAGATTTGTACGCTGATGGGAAGAACTAAGTCGCTCTGGAAGAT
>OGGM01000259.1_pt1 | contig 47681 bp, 53 predicted proteins | sample 1571251 | NCBI WGS metagenome assembly OGGM01 (sample SAMEA2582076, study PRJEB24529) | metagenome | biome: Human gut stool | place: China | collected 2011 | reverse complement strand
CGATCGTATCATCAGGATGAAAAGCCCGGTTAGCAAGTTTATATGGCTCAGATACTTTCATGACCTTCTCAACACATGGTTCTACTTCGATTGCTTTAGGATCAATTTGAGTTGTATCTCCAACCATTCCAATAATTGTTTGGATTTCTCCTTTAGAAACATGTGGTTCAGCCCCCCTAGCTCTAATCACATCTTCAATTTTTTTAATACTTTCATCACTAGTATGTGGTTTCAAGACAATAATCATTTTAATTTCCTCCTATAAATAAAAAACTCATCCTAATCAAAGGACGAGATATCTTCGTGGTACCACCTTTATTCACTAATAGATCACTCTATCAGCCTCATCAAGTACGCTATACAACTATAGTTCATACTCTTACACATTAACGGGTGTCACCGGAGATGCCTACTTACTTCAACATTCTACTCCTTGATGTATTCAACTATTTATTTGGATATCGTCACACCAACCCGATACTCTCTTTGCCTAAACGCCTAGTTTACTCTTTCAATTCATCGTATTTATTATATGAACTTATAATACCGATAAATAATCAAAATGTCAATTAATATAATTATTTTAATAGTCCTTTTAACACTTTTCTAACATTATGAGCAGCATCTTCTTGTATTTCAATAATCTTAGCCCCTCTTGATTTCGCCACTTCTCTTAAATCACAAGCTATCGCCGTATGATACGAACAGCCAATAACAATAAATATATCATTCTTTTTTAATGCCCCTACCATCTCATAGGCCTTTTGATAATTAGGTGCCGGATCACCATATAATACTGGTTTATTAAATAATGACCAGGCTATACTCAATTCATCTTCTTCCGGCAATCCGCCATGCAATTCTAAGGCATCACTCCCAGCCTGTTTATGTAGACCATCGATATTCATTGTAATAATAGGAATATCATATTCAGCTAATGCAATATGGGCATCGTTAGGCTCAGCCCCATTCATGTTAGCTTTTAATTGTTTGATTACTTCATTATATTCTTCATGATGGTTATTAGCATAATTTCTAAATAACTTTTCTCTAACATCTGGTCTTTCCATAAAGGTTGGAATATTACTTTGTTTACTTATCCCTGCACCAGTAAATGCTACTATTTTCATCATTATCACTCTCCAATTCTTGCACATATTATATCACAAACCATTTGTTTATAAAAATATCACCTTTTTCTCAAGTAATTTACAATCTAACATTCTATCTATATTATTAGCGTATCTATTGTAACCATATTCACCACTTATCATGCCTTTTTTTAAATATATACAACTATTATATAATATATAATTCTATTAATAAGGCTGCTTGTATTATTTTAAAACAATTAAAAAATAATTAATAAAAACACTTGACCTAAAGTAACTCAAATAAATTATAGTATGATTAGATAAAAAAGAGCAGTATATGTAAAATATGTTTATTAAACATTTATCCCTTGTATATTGACAAAGTACATGTTCTTATATAAAATAACAATTGTTATATAACATATGTTATTTTATATGAAAGGAGTCAATTATGCCACCAAAAACAAGAATAACAAAAGAGTTAATTATTGAAAAGTCATTTGAAATTACTAAATCCGAGGGGATTGAAAATCTAAATGCACGCTATCTCGCTAAACAACTAAACTGTTCAACAATGCCCATCTTTAAGGTTTTTAATGATATGAATGAATTAAAATTTGAATTAAAGAAAAAAATTGATGCATATTACAACGATTTCATCTTAGCACATCTTGATAAAAATAATTATCTTTACACGATGTCTTTTGCTTATATTGATTTTGCCATCAAAGACAAGAATCTATTTGGAGCATTGTTTGTCAATGAATTTATCAAAACTCGTTCCATTGAAGAAGTCGTCCATTCCGCTTGGAATCGTGAAACGATTGAATATTCAGCACAACAATTTGGTATTACAATTAAAGAAAGTGAGATACTTTATCGTGATATTCGTTTTTATACCCATGGAATTGCAACTCAAATATATGGTGGTAACATGGCTTTAAAAGAGGAAGAGATCCAAACTCTTTTAAAAAATGCTATAAATAAATTTCTAAAATGAAAAATCTAAGAATTATTAAAAAATATTTTCAAGTTACTAAAGCTAATAAAAAAATAACCTTTATACTGGTCTTAGCTTCTTTATTAGCAAATGGTCCTTATATGTTTACAAGTTTATTGTTTAGCTTAACGATTAATTATTTAACTAAACAAAATAGTAAAATGGTCATAATTACCATGATCTTGTATTTTGTTCTTAAAATAGCATCAAAGTTATTTAAAATTATCAGCTATAATATTGAAAAAAAGCTATATAATGATGTCTACCTAAAATTACAAAATGATATGATTAAAAAATTAGATATTATTAATATGAAATACTTTACTAATCACAGCAAAGGAGAAATTCTTAATATCGTTAATGGTGATATTAAATTACTCGCAGAGTTTGGTACTTGGCTATCTCAAGCTATCTTGCTATTTCTATCTTTTATTATTTCAATTATTATTCTTAGTCAAATTAGTATCAGCTTAATGATCTTAGGATGTATCATCAATAGTATCGTTATCTATATTTTAAACATATATAATGATAAATTTGAAATTCTAACCAAAGAAGGAAAATTGAAAGCTGATGATGAAATGCAATTTTACAGTCAACTGCTTAACGGTTTACGAGATATCAAAATTTTCAGTATTCTTGATCAATTACATGCCAAATATCAATTGTTGAACAAAGCTTATCTAAACATTCACGATAAACAAATTAACAATAAAATAATCAGTAACATAATTAGTCCTAGTATCACAATGTGTACAGAAATTATTCTAATGTTCTATGCCTGCTATAATTGTCTAAATGGCAAGTTTGAAATTGACACAGTACTCATTATCCAGTCTTATTTTGGAACTTTATTCAGCTCTTTAAGTGACTTTATTTCTACCTTAGGTGAACTCAGAATAAAAAATGTATCAATTGATCGTTATGATAATTTTATTAATTCATCGTGTAATGAATATTTTCTTAATGATGATATGATCAAACCAAATGAATTTTGTATTACATTTAAAAATGTTACTTTTTCTTATCGTGAAAAAACAGTCTTTCAAAACTTCAATTTAAACCTAAAGTCAAATTCATTAATTGCAATAATCGGTCCCAGCGGTTGTGGAAAAAGTACTTTATTCAATTTACTTTTGCGCTTTGAAAAACCAACTAGTGGTAAGATATTGATTGGTACACATCCAATAGACAAGTATTCTAGGATAAAATATTCACAGATTTTAACTTGTGTTGCCCAACATCCGTACTTGTTCAATATGTCAATTTATGAAAACCTTGCACTTATTGATCCTGATATCAATAATATCAAAAAAGCTTGTCAACAGGCAGAAATCGACGAATATATTATGTCACTACCAAAACAATACGATACTATTTTAAGTGACGGTGCTTTAAATTTTTCTGGAGGACAACAACAAAGGCTAGCAATTGCTCGAGCACTTCTAAAAAATTCTAAAATTTTATTATTTGATGAAATAACTAGTGCTCTTGATGAAAAGACTTCATATGAAATTTTTCAAACATTAATTAAATTAAAGAAGACACACACAATTTTAATGATTTCCCATAAACCAAGCGAATACCAACAGTGTGATCAAATTATAAATTTATCGTTCTAGTGTTATTGCATCTAAAAACATTTCATTTGAACTCACATTAATTTTTTCACGTATTAAAAATAGAATTCATCATTTACTGATTTATGTTAGACTATTTTCAAGGAGTGTGAAATTATGATTAAACTGGTTGCAGTTGATATGGATGGTACTTTTTTAGATGACCAAATGCATTATAACCGCACAATTTTTAGAAAAATTTATAATTATTTTAAAGAAAATGATATTTATTTTGTAGTTGCCAGTGGCAATCAATATTATCAATTAAAATCTTTTTTTGATGATTATCAAGATGAAATTACTTACATTAGTGAAAATGGTGCATATATCATTGAAAATAAAAAAGAAATTTTTCACTGTGAAATCAATAAACAAGATATTTATACAATAACTAAAAAATTACAAGAGGATTCTCGTATTCAAATATGTTTATGCGGAATTAAATCAGCTTATTTATTGAATGCGTCAAATGAATTTTATAATGTATATTCTAAATACTATCACCGACTTGAAATGATTGAATCGTTAGATGAAATTAATGACACGATTGTAAAATTTGCTTTATTTGTTCCAGCTGAAGATTCTAAAAATATTTTAAATAGGCTAACTGATGATATCGGAAATATCATTAAACCAGTTTCCAGTGGTCATCAAAGTATTGACTTAATTGATCCACGATATAATAAAGGTACTGCACTTGAGCTATTATGTAAGCGCTATAACCTATCATTAGAGGAATGTGCTGTATTTGGGGATAGTCCAAATGACCTAGAAATGCTAAACAAAGCAAAATATAGTTTTGTAATGGAAAATGCCAATCAAAGTATTAAAAATATTGTCTATAAGATTATCCCTTCAAATAATCATTATGGCGTTTTAAAAACATTATTAGACCTTTTTAATGTTTCTAACATTACCGAAAGAGAAAAAGCTTTATTAGGGATGTGGTATGATGCTAATAACGATCAAAAAGTTTTAACAGATCGTCTGAATACCCATCACCTTTGTTTTAAATATAATCATACCGACCCACTAGACCAGGATATTCGACAAAAAATTTTAAATGAACTATTCCAAAATGAGAATAGCAATCTTGAAATCATCTCACCTTTCTTTTGTGATTGTGGTAATTTAATCACCTTTGGTCATAATGTATTTATTAATTCCAATGCTTATTTTATGGATGGAGCCAAGATCAATATTGGTAGTAACGTATATATCGGACCTTCTGTTGGCCTGTATACAGCTATTCATCCGCTTGATTATAAACGTCGAAACCAAGGTTTAGAAAAAGCAATGCCAATTGAAATTGGTGATAACACATGGCTTGGAGGTAATGTCGTTGTTTTACCAGGGGTAAAAATAGGGCATGGTTCAGTAATTGGCGCTGGTAGTGTCGTTACCAAAGATATACCACCAAATGTATTAGCTTTTGGTAATCCCTGTCGTGTTGTTAAAGCCATTGATCAATCATAATTCACACTATTAAAATATAAGTATTACTAATTTTATAATAAAGATATTGGTTCTTAAAAAATCAATATCTTTATTTGTTTTTTCAATCTTTGAAAAACCTCTATTTTTCTTGCTCGAAGAAATAAAAATTGCTATATTAATCTTAAAATATGATGGATTTACAACTAAATAACGAATAGCTTTGAGTATCATCTCGAGAGCTATTTTGTTTTTCATGGAGAGTATGAGGACAAGAAAAATGAAAAAACTACAAATGAAATATAATTTATTGCATATTTTATATTGGATGGCAACTTGTTGCATTTACGGATATGTTGCCGTATTTCTTCAATATAAAGGAATGAGCAACACTGAAATCGGCATTGTTTCTGGAAGCGGGTGTATTTTAACGATTTTTTTATCTCCGTTTGTCACATCTTTAATTTCAAAAATAAAAGGCCTAACAATTAAGCAGCTATTATCTATTATTTATTTGATTATTGCTGGAGCTTTTTTAACTTTAGCTTTAGTTGATTTATCAGTTATTCTAATCATGCTTTTATATGTTTCAATGATGTCATTAATTGTTTCAACAGTTCCTTTTTTATCAATGATTGCAATGAACTATATTCAAGACGGAAAAGAAATAAATTTTGGCTTAGCAAGAGGAATGGGTTCTATATCTTATGCTGTTAGTGCTGTGCTCTTGGGTCAGTTCATTGAATTTTTTAACCCGACTATTTTAGCATATGTCTTCGTCATTTCTGCAATTTTAGATTTAGTAATTTTATATTCTTTGCCAAATACCAATGTTAAACAGGCGACCCATAAAAAAGAAGGGAATATTTTTACAATTATTAAAAATTATAAAGTCTTCTTTTTCATTCTCTTAGGCTTCTCCTTTATGTTTGCTGCTGCAACTTCGCTATCAACTTATTTAATCAATGTCGTTAAAAATCTTGGCGGTAATACTTCATTGTACGGTGTTGCAATCTTCTTCATGGCAGCTAGCGAAATGCCTGTTATGGCAATTACTCCAAGGTTAATTAGAAGATATGACAGTATCACTTTAATTATGGTTGCAGCTTTTTTCTATATTATTCGAAATTTTACTATTTGTCTAGCACCTAGTCTCCCTGTTTTATTCATTGGAATGATGATGCAAAGTTTATCGTATGGATTACTAACAGCAGTGATAACTTACTATGTAACATATAACCTCAAAAGTCATGATCAAATGATGGGTCAAACAATGATAGGGATTATGACTTCTGGGGTAGGATCTACTATAGGAAATCTTTTTGGCGGTATTTTACAAGATCAATATGGTTTAAATATGATGTTTATATTTGCATGTTTAATTACAATAATTGGAGTAATAATTATTTTTTCAACTGGTTACTTTCAAAAGAAACAATTGAATACACCCACTAAACAATAAAAAAGAGATTTTACTCTAATTAAGTTAAAATCTCCTTTTTTATTGTTCAACCTACAAATTAAAATAATTAACATCTAAGTAGTATTTATATTTACTTTTAGTCTAAATAATCAGGTTCACTTAATACCATAATTATTTTTTCATATATTCACATACCCGTTTTAAATCTTCTCGTATCGGCAGTTGTTGTGGACACATCTTTTCACATGCTCCACATTGTTTACAATTTTCAGCTTTAGCTTCTGAAACCATTTTTTCTAACTTTGCTTTAAATTGATCATGACTATCATATACAAAAGCATTATTCCAATATTTAAAATTATTTGGAATATCCACTCCAAATGGACACGGCATGCAATATGCACATCCTGTACAACCATTTTGAGTTCTTGCTTTTAATGTATCACGAACATCTTGAATCAAAGCAACTTCTTCAGCTTTCAAATACTCAAAATTTTTAAAAGTAGCTAAATTATCTAGTACCTGTCCATAAGTTGACATCCCGCTAAGCACTACTTTCACATTGGACAAACTGGCAACATAGCGAAGTGCCCATGATGAAATACTTAAATCAGGATTATATGCTTTAAATTTATTTTCGATATCTTCTGGTAAATTTGCTAACGAACCACCTTTGATCGGTTCCATAACTATAATTGGTATATTATATTTTTCTGCCAATAAATAGCCCTTCATCCCTGCTTGAATATCCATATCCATATAATTTAATTGTAATTGACAAAAATCCCAATCATGATATTCAAGAATTTCTTTAAAAACCGGATATTCATCATGGAAACTAAATCCAATATTACGGATTTTCCCTTCTTCTCTAAATTCTTCACACATTCCAATCAAGTCATATTCTAATACTTTTCTCCATTTATCAGCATCTAAAGCATGTAATAAATAAAAATCAACATATTCAACATCTAATCTTTTTAATTGATCTTCAAAAACTTTTTTTGCCTCTTCTTTACTCGAAACATTCCAAATTGGTAATTTTGTCGCTAAAAAGAAATCTTCACGTTTATACTTTTTTAACACTTTACCAACAAACGGTTCGCTATCGCCATTATGATAAGGAAAAGCAGTATCAATGTATGTAACCCCTGATCCAATTGCCTTATCAATCATTTTTTCTGCTTCTTTTTCATTAATTTTCCCATCCTCATCTAATGGAAAACGCATACAGCCAAACCCCAATAATGATGGTTCAATCCCTAAATTGTCAAACTTTTTTGTTTTCATTTAAAGTCCTCCTAATATCCTACAACATACTTTCATTATACTATTTCACCATTTTTTTTACCATATTTAAATATTTTTAAGAAAAATATTTCTTCTTGTATGTTATGATATAAAAAAGGAGTTTATTTTATAATGGAAAAGAATTGTAAATTATTTGACTATATACTACTATTTCTTGCCTTGCTATCATTATTCTACTTCATTATAGTTGTCACTAATTCTCGGTTTATCAATGCCTATATACTTTATCCGATTTTTACAGCATTATTAATGTGTTATGCTGTATATGAGTTACATTTTAGAAAAAGTATTCTATCATCATTACCTAAAATTCTTAATTATTCAATTAAAGGAATTATTATTATTAGTGTAATTGTATTTATAATTATCGAGGGTTTAATCATACATGAGGTTAATAATAAGTATAACAAACGCAGTGATTTCCTCATTGTTCTTGGTGCTCGTTTATACGGCGACAAACCTGCACCACTATTACGTTATCGATTAGATGCAGCTGTTGAATATCATCAAAAATTTCCTGATGTCCCAATTATTGTAAGCGGAGGACAAGGCCACGGCGAGAACATCACAGAAGCAAAAGCTATGAAAGACTATTTAATCAACAAAGGAATAGATGAATCATTGATTATCGAAGAAAATAAAAGTACTAATACAAATGAAAATATTATCTATAGTAAAAAAATTATTGAAACATCGACTACTGAAGACTATGAAGTAGTTATAATAACTAATGGTTTTCATTGCTACCGAAGTAAACTATTAGCAAATAAACACGGTTTAGAAGCTCATACATATGCAGCTAGAGAAAATTTAGATACTGCTCCACACTATTATTTAAGAGAATTTTTTGGATGTTTGAAAGATATGATATTATCTTAAATATTCCACATAGTTCACACATTTATTGATAATTAATTTAGTATACTATTGAATGGAGGGGTGATTATGTTTAGTAAATTATATATTACCATTAAGGCAAGTGACAAATTTGACGATTCAATTATTGATCCTATTTCTTTTATTCTAATAGATTGGGGAGTTGATGGAAATCTAATCGACTGGGATATTTATCCAAGTCGTGCTAAATTAGAAATTAATACTGAAAATGATAATTATCAGACTTATAGTATAACTTATCAAGGGATGCAAACAATCATGGAATTGTGCTATGAGTGTGAATTTGTTATGACAATTATTGATAATGATGAAAAAAGCGAGAGTTATACAACATATTTCAGTCGTGAAAATTCCAATAACTTTGAAACAGATATCTCAGAATTATTAGAATAAAAACTCAAAGAATTTAAACTTTGAGTTTTTTTATTTTTTTTTACATTTTCTCTTTACATTTATCAAATTTTTATATATAATCATTCTTGCGTTGAGAGTTAATAACCTCTTAACAAAGTAAATATGGCGGTCGTGGTGAAGTGGTTAACACACCAGATTGTGGCTCTGGCATTCGTGGGTTCGATTCCCATCGACCGCCCCATTTATATTTTTAGTCGAAACATTTCGCACTTTGCAAAATATAGTAAAAACGCACAACGCACTTTGTCAAATAAAGTAAACTGCACTTTGCAAAATATAGTAAAACAAAAACCAAACGGATACCTTTCCATTTGGCTTATCTTAATATTCGACTATTGATTAAACAAATTAATATGTTATAATATTAGCAAATAAATTAAGTAATTTATTTATTAATATATATAATGTTATAAAAATAACATACTAATCTGATTTCTATTTGAAATCAACATTTAGTTTCCATTTCGACTGGAAATTATCGTATTAAGAATGCCTAGATGGACAAATAAGGTATTCTTTTTTATTTTGTTTTTTTTCTTTGCCATTATTCTATCACAATCATAATAAGAATAATACAAATTGTTTATTTTTTTTCGTCTTTTTTTTCAGAATTTTTTACACGTTCATATTCATCACTGATCCAGAAAGATATCAAAGAGCTTTTATTAACTCCTTTTTTTTCAGCCAGAAATTCAAGCTGTTCCAAAATATTTAGATCCAATGTAATAAATACTCTTTTTTTATTTCCTGCAACACTCATTTCTGTCACCTCTTTTTATTACAATATTTTTGAATTTAAGTAAAAACTCTTCCGCTTTTCTATCACCAGTCAACTCTTTTACTTTACATTAAAACAACAGCGCATATATTTATCAGCATGTGTATTATTACTACCATCATCAGATTTTCTTTTTTATGATAAATAATATTAGTAGCAACATAGAAAATGAAATAATTAAACATACAGATAAATGCTGTTATATCAAACTTAATAACTTCGCTTGCACAATGTACAGAAGCAAATAGCAACCCTATGCTCAAAGTCTTAATAATCCAGTGTTTTTTTTAAGAATCGGTATTTTTAAAAAGCACGTATTTAAAAAATATTTCTTCAATAAATGGCAAAAGTGCAATACTTATAATACCTAGGATAACAGGGCTGTCTGTATATATATTTTTAATTAAATCATTATTGTATGTTGATGCAGTTATCATTGATTCATTAATATAAGTTAGAAAACTATTAACCATTACAAGAGCGAATGAAATAATTGCTAGTTTTAAACTGTTATCCATAACATCCATAGAATCATTCACAAACTTATTTTTAAAATAATCTTTTGAAATAAAAATCATTCCTATAAAAGTTATATATGTGACTGTCAATCGAAGATATACTGATAAATCATCTGGTACAACACTAATTAAAACTGCTCCAATTATAAAGTAAAACAGTATATATATAATTAGCGCTTTGCATAAAATACTAAATCCTTTTGTCATTGTATAATTTGCTTTCTTTTTTGAAATCATGAACATGTCTCCTTTTTGTAATTTTATAATTTAATTTATAATAAATATATAAAAAGCATAGCATATCTGTTTTACAAAAAAGGCACAATTTTTTTTACTATATTTCTCACAAAAAAAGAGGCAAACTGCCTCTTTTTTATGATTTTATCCTTTTTTCATATTCTCTTTCTATATTTAAGACTTTTTATAAATATTTATCTAGTTATAGTTTCTAAATTATATTAAAAATCATTGTTACCAGTGGTAATGTAAATAATGACAATAATGTAGATACAAATACAAGTTGTGAAGCAAAAATTGCATTACCATTATATTTTTGAGCTAGCATAGCGGTTGTACTTGCAGCCGGCATAGCTGATAATAATACGCATAAATTGGCTGGTAAAACAGCAACATTTAGTATTCTCAAAATAATTAATATAACTAATGGAATAACAATCAATCGATATAAACTATATTTAAAGGAACTAATATCAAAAATATGTTTATAATCCACATCAGCTAAAATCCCACCAATAACGATCATACTTAATGCCGTATTACATTGTCCAACTAATGAAATAGTTTCTGAAACTGGTTTTGGTAAAAAAATATTCATATTTCTCAACAACATTAGTGCAACTCCAATATAAATAGCAATAATGCAAGGATGTGTCATAACTTGTTTCATGACTTTTCCATTTGAATTATTAGCAAAAAGAGATAAACCTGATGACCACATAAAAATTCTTTGTGGTAGTAAGAAAATTGATGCATACAATAATCCAATTTCGCCAAAAACTCCTTGTGCTATTGGCATTCCCATAAAGCCAGCATTTGAAACCATCGTTGCATATTGACAACAAATCATTTGATCACTTGGCAAATTTCGATAGAGAAATTTATTAAATATTCCATAAAGTAATTGTATTACAAAAGAAATAATTAAAACTATTGATGTTGATACAATCAAATCATAATTAATATCAATTTGAAATGATTTTATAATTGAACAAGGGAGGATAATCATCAAAATGATATTCGTTAATTCTGTTTGTGTCTGTTTGTTAAAATACTCTTTTTTTGCTAATAAATAACCAATTGCTAATAAGATAAATATTTCTATTTGGAGATTAATTATTTCCATTCATAACGCCTTCTATCTATAAATCTTTGCCATTTGTCATAATTACGTTTTTATACCATTCAAAAGAATCTTTTTTTATTCTTTTTAATGTTCCATTACCTTCATTATCTTTATCCACATAGATAAATCCATAACGTTTTTTCATTTCACCTGTACCAGCTGAAACTATATCAATTGGCCCCCAATAAGTATATCCCATTATTTCTACTCCATCTTTAATTGCTTCTTTTAGAGCTTTAAGATGTTCTTTTAAATATTCAATCCTGTAATCATCGTGAATTTTTCCATCAACAACCACATCATTAGCACCAAGTCCATTTTCAACTGGAAATAATGGAACCTGATATCTATCATATAACTCATTTAAAGTATATCTAAAACCTAAAGGGTCTATTTGCCACCCCCAATCACTTGTTTTCAAGAAAGGATTTAAAGAATTTTGTTCCCCACCAGTATCAAAGAAAGATGGCTTTCCTGCCTCATGTGCTGATGTCTTATAATAACTAAATGCTAAAAATTGACTTGGGTATTCTTTCAATAATTTTAAATCTCCATCTTCCATAACAACGTTAACATTATCCTCATGCCATGAACGAAGTATGTATGAAGGATACTCACCACGCAGCATAACATCAGAATAAAATAGCGATTTCCTGCGAATATCCATTGTTTCAAACACTGCAACAGGATCGCAGTTATACGGATAGATATTGCTAAGCGATAACATACAACCAATTTTAGCATCAGGAATAATTTGATGACATAATCGATTGGCTTTAGCACTTGCCACAAACATGTGATGAGCTGCTTGATAAATCATATTTTGTCTTTGTTCTCGATTTTCATTTCCATTAAAAACTACACCAGCTACATAATCCGCATTACGACGCATATTATTAATTTCATTAAAGGTTAGCCAATATTTAACTTTATCCTTATAACGACTAAAAATAGTCGTACAATATTTTTCAAAAAAATCAATTAACTTACGATTTCTCCAGCTACCATATTTTTCCACTAAATTTACTGGCATTTCATAGTGTGAAATAGTAATCAATGGTTGAATACCATATTTCAATAACTCATCAAAAAGATCATCATAAAACTGCAACCCTTTTTCATTAGGTTTTTCATCATCACCATTAGGAAAAATACGTGTCCAATGTATAGAGGTTCTAAACACTTTAAATCCCATTTCAGCAAATAAAGCTATATCTTCTTTATAACGATGATAGAAATCAATTGCTTCAGCCTGAGGATAATATACACCTTCTTTAGGCCTACCTTGATATTTAAAATGCAATCCATTAGGGAAGCAATATGCCATATCTAAACCCTTTCCATCTTCATTCCATGCTCCTTCGGCTTGGTTAGCAGCTATAGCACCACCCCATAAAAAATCTGGTCTAAATTCTTCTGTATATTTTTTCATTTTAATTTTCACCACCATTTTTATTATCTTTCATTTTATTAGCAGCAATAACAAAAGGAGAATAAACAAGAAAAGATATTCCTATTGCTAAAAGCTGAGTAATTGCAGTCCCTAAATGTCCTGCCGAATTTAAAAATGCTTGAATTCCTGCTGGTGTTGTCCATGGTGAAATAACTGTCATTACTGATGCAAAACCAATTTTTGTCATAAAATACCCAAAAGTAGCAGTACAGATTGGTGCTAAAACAAAAGGAATTCCTAATATCGGATTTAAAACAATTGGTAAACCAAAAATAATTGGTTCATTAATATTAAAAATAGCACAAGGAATACCTAACTTCGCAATTGCTTTCCAATCATCACGTTTAGAGAAAATAAAGATTGCAATAATTAATCCACCTGTAACCCCAGCTCCAGTAATTGTTGTAAAACTAGCTCTAAAAGCATCATTTAGAATATTTGTTGCTTGTCCACCATTTGCGATTGCTTCTGCGTTCTCTGCAACCGCTGCGATTAATGCAGCTTGGTAAATTGGTTTAAGAACTTGAGTACCATGAATTCCAAAGAACCATAATACTGTTGTCATAAAAAAGATAAATAAATAACCAGGTAACCCTGTTAATAAACCTTGTAACGGTTTTTGTATAACCAAATTAATTGCTTCAAATAAAGTCATCCCTATCATGATATCGAAGATACATCCAAAAGCAGAAATTGAAAAAATAACAATTAATCCTGGAATTAGAGCGTTAAATGCCGCTGCAATATTGCTTGGTACAGAATCAGGCATATGTATCTTAAATTTTTCAACTTTAGATGTGATTCGATATAATTCAGTTGCAATAACTGCTACAATCATTGCTAAAAATAATCCCTGTACTCCAGTATAAGTAGAACTTAAAACGTTAGCTACTTCTACTGGTTCAGTCGATCCTTCAATTGTTACTGAAACAATTGTTGCACATAAAGTGATATATGCTGCAAATGCTACTGCTGCACAAGTAATTTTATCTTTTAATTGATAATGTTTAGCAAGTTCATATGCAATAAAAATAACTGCATATAATGCTAATAAATTCATTGTTGCATAGTTTGTAGCACTAAAGATAGGCTCAAATTTTGCTAACCATGCCATTCCTTGAATATTAGCTAACGAAAACGCTCCCTCTTTTGTTGAACAAATAATATTTGTAAATAATGTACAAAAAGATCCAATAATGATTAATGGCAACATAATTGTAAAGCCATTTTTTATTGCTGTCATGTATTTTTGATTCTGAATTTTAGTAGATATATTTAATAATCTATCCATTATTTTATCCTTCATATTTTTCTCTTCTCCTACTTTTTTGAATAATCATTTTCGGCCGATATGATTATACTTTCATTATAATTATAAATATATAATTGTAAATCAGATAATTATGATATATAATATCTATACATTAGATATTATAAGGAGAATAAAAATATGAAATATGAAGATATTCAAACTTTTCTTGCCACCTTGGATAATGGTAGTATTGCAAAGGCAGCAGAAAAATTATATATTAGCCAAGGTACTGCTAGTACAAGACTTCAACAATTAGAAAATGAATTAGGTACCTCTTTATTTTATCGTCATAAAGGCATTAGGAGATTAACCTTGACTCAAGCAGGTGAAGAATTTCTACCAATAGCACAACAATGGTTTGCTCTTTGGCAGGACGCATTAAATTTGAAAAATCTTACTTTGCATCAAGAATTAAAAATTGCTGCTACCGATACACTTAACATGCTTATTTTTGCACCTTTATATACTCATTTTGCTACCAATCACAACGAAATTATCTTAACTATAAAAACACATCATTCTAGTGAAATTCATCGTCAAGTTGATAGCCAAACATGTGATATTGGTTTTTGTATTAATTGCTATAATTACCCAAATATTATTTTTACTCCTCTATACGAGGACAGATTAGTTCTTGTCATTCATAAAAGTAACCCATATAATACATCTTTAAATTTATCCGATTTAGATAGTAGTCAGGAAATATATTTACCTGCATCAAACGAATTTATCTTATGGCATGAGCAACACTTCAAAAATCAAAATCGAAAATTAATTACTGTAGGGACTGTTACTATGCAACAACAATTTTTAACCAATTCTAATCATTGGACAATTATGCCTAACAGTGCCGCAACTGATTTTATTAAAAAGTCACCAGAATTTTTAATTTACGAACTAGATGATATTCCTAAAAGAACAATCTATCTATTAACACATAAATATCCTCGTCCTGGTATAAAAAAAGCCACTCAGACCTTTATCAATGAGTTACTTAAATTTCTTCAACAAAATGATTCTATTAAAATTGTCTATAACACTATTTAATAATAATCGATTATTTGAAAAAACTGTTAACAAAATTAATATTTATAAAAAGTCTTAAATATAGAAAGAGAATATTTTGATACGAAATAATACCTTTACTAACCAAAATATTGTTAATCTTCCACCTATTTCCTTGTCCAGTATTGCATCATTTACATACATGACTTATTGCATCATATAAAGCATCTATTTCTTTAGGCGTTAAAACAAATATTCCTTTATTTTTATAGAGGTTAAAAGAATGTATTTTTTAGCATATTAAAACAAGCTTTTCAATGTAATAAGGAAATTTTATTTATATATTTCTTAACATTTCATATTCAACAACATAGCAGCAAAGAAAAAATTCAGTCAACGCAAAAAAGAGTTTGATTAATCCAATGTTTTTTATCATATAAATGGAAAATAATAAATAAGTATAATACAATATTAGTGAGAGATAATGCTATAAAAATATCTACAAATTTAAGGATGGTAACATATATGAAATTGAAAAAATTAGTTTTATTTTAACATCTACGTTTTTGATCACACCATTATCAGCTTCTAGTACGGTGAGCTTAGGAAAATATGACTTCAATAATGGAGAGACTCCTGAAATTACAATGACTGAAACATATTCTAAAATTATTTTCACAGCATATTTCGACGATGGTGAAGAGATATATTCGTATGTAGATAAAAATACAGGAAAAGTTTATTTAAATGAAAACGAAGTTATATATAAATATAATGAAGGTACTCAAGCAGAACCAACATTACCTACTATATCTACTTATGCTAATATAGATTCAACTCCTGTAAACGTTGTAACAGGAATGTCTATAGATTTCGCTCCTTTGATTGAAGCAACAGCGGCAATAGCTACTTCCATTGCATTAGCACATTTTGGCGTGACAGCATCTAGTCTACTAGCAAAGTTAGGTAAAACTGTATTGTCAAAACACTGGACTTCGGTTGTTGATATAGTTTTTGATGGTTTAATAGGAGCAATAGGTGGTTACGGAGTCTCTAAAATTCTGAATATTACTTTTAAATATGATTTACAAAGAACCAGAGGTTTAATTTATTTAAATGGTGGGAATGTCCCTGTAACTGGATACAGATACGCTAATTATAGAGCAACTATTAAAGTAGCTGGAAAAAGCTTCTCAGGATCATCTGGAAAATATGGTGGCTGGTGGTCTTCATCAAAACCATATTCAGTTGAATACTAAAAGCCAGTTGATAATTTAATATGTTTATAGATAATAAAAAATTCAAAAAAGCTCTATATTTTTTCATCACATTTATATGTTTAGGAATTGATTTAACCCTTTTGATAAATTATTCATTCTTTATGCTGAGTGTATTTATTGGTAAATGCCTACTATACTATGATAAAAAAATAAACGAGATTAATCCATTAGAATATTTTTTAGGAATAATTGTTTTTCCAGTTATTCTTGGTACTATATTAAAGCATTTACATTAACATACTCTTATTTAACACAAAGACATAACTAATATCAAAGAGCAAAAGAACTATATATCAATAAATTTATATAGCATTATCATTCGTTATTTATTATTTTTACAAATTTCCAATAATATATCATAAGCCTAAAATGAGGTATTCTACATGACTTAATATATTATATAAATAGAAAGTCTTTGTATTTTACCTCTTTTAAACTAATTTATAATTCTAAAAGTTAAAACTACGCATAGCTAGAAAAAAAAATAAATAATTTATATAATCAAAAAAACATCTCTTTAATTTAAATTTATGAGATGTTTTTAGTTTTTTTGATATATAAATCCTACGAAGCAAATAAACTGTTAAACGCAAATAAATATCATAATAGGAACACTACACATATTTCGCTATAAATTTTACTATTTCATAAAAAAATTCATAATATATGCTGATTATTTCTTTAATAATTTTTAGCTTGGCTTTTTTTAACAATTATATCAAAATGGCAAATCATCCTATGCCACTCTTCAATATTGTCCAGTATTACATCATTTACATACATGACTTATTGCATCATATAAAGCATCTATTTCTTTAGGCGTTAAAACAAATATTCCTTTATTTTTCCAGAGGTTAAATGAATAATAATCTACATTTGCTAAAGCACATATCCTGCTCATATGAAAATATTTTGATTTTTTCAACAGCTCTCTTTTAGCTGACTCAAATTCACTGTCTTCAAAAGTATATTTCCTCTTTTTACCGTTCTCTTTTATAATAACTTCTGGATATTCAAATTCATTATCATCCATAAACTCATCAAGCTGATCCTGATTACTAACTCTTGTTATTAATTTATCGTTTAGATCATAAATCTCAATCATTCTTTTATCCCCCAAAAAACAATTTTTTATAACAGCTGTACGGTATTTATGATATTGGAAAAGCATTTTTACATAAGATATTTCCTTTTAAACACTCTGAATTTTCCCATAAAAGAATTGAATTCATCATTGGAAATCTGTTCGTTTTTTTCGATTTTTTCAATAATCGGTCTGCACTCTTCCATCATTAGTTTTATATGACCAACCGCCTTGTCATTTCCTCTACTTAATTTTACAAGATAATCATACAGTTTGTCATATAAATCATCATTCATAAACTGACTAAAATACTGACAGTTTTTCACGTCTATAATATTAATTAAGTTTCTTGCTATAATTTCTCTGTCTCTCGCAATAATCACCATTTAATATTAACGCATATATTTTAATAATATCAACCACTCTTTAATCATTAACCATACTGTTTTTTTGATATTTTTATTTTTATAAATTTGAATAAATATTGTTTTTGCTATCAGTAAGCGAAAAACTTTAACAACCTTAATACAAACTAACCAAATTTATTTGCTAAAAATTTTAAAAAAAAATATTTATTATTAATATAGTCAAAGCTATTTTAAATAAAGAATTAAAATAGGACACATTATAATATATAATAGCATATTCAAAACTATTTCACATCCAAAATCTAAAAAATGACAAACTATACCTTTTCTCCACCCATCATTTTTGATGCAAATACCTTATCAGGTACATTTTCAATAGGGATAGCAGCTCCCGTCACTGGAGCATACAATACAACAGATTCTTTTTTTTAACAAACTAAACATTATTCTAACCTCCAACAAAAAAACTCTCTGTATGCAAAACAAACACAACAATAGTTATATTTAGTAATGCCTCCCAGAGAGTAACAATCTTTTTTTATTTTACAAATATATTAACAATTTATATAAGTGTTGTCAATGGTAATCTTTTAATTGGATAAAATAATCTTATTTAAATTGCTAATCTTTTAACAATAAAACTGTTTTTATTCCTTCTTAAGGCAACGTTATTTACAAACATTCACCATTGCTTTCAATTACTTTTTTATACCATGCAAAAGATTTCTTTTTGAATCTTTGTAAAGTTCCTTTTCCACTGTTATCCTTATCAACATATATAAATCCATATCTTTTATTCATCTCACCAGTAGATACAGAAACAATATCTATAGGTCCCCATGTTGTATATCCTATTACATTCACAAAATCTTCATGTATTGCCTTTTTTATCTGCATTATATGATTACGAAAAAAAGCAATTCTTTCTTCGTCTATAATCTCATTATTGCTATCAATTTTATCATCTAGAGGGATTCCATTTTCAACAATAAACAGTGGCACCTGATAACGATCATATAATTCATTTAAAGCTACTCTAAGTCCTACAGGATCGATTGTTCGATTCCATTGTCCAGTTTGCAAATATTTATTTTTCTTATCAATAACAAATTGATTTTCGTCATAACTTACTACATATGTAAAATAATAACTAAAAGCAATGTAATCTACTTTTCCTTTTTTTAGTATTTCTTGCTCCTCTTTGCTAATAGTAAGATCAACTCCTAGACGCTTTAATTGAGAATAACAAAGGCTTGTATATTCTCCTTTAACCATTACATCTGTATAATAGTAATTTTGAATATTATAAAAACGTTTTGCTAATGCATCATTTGGATGACACGTTTTTGTATAAGCAGGTGTATACTGTATCATACATCCTATCTTAAAATTAGGATTTATACGGTGTCCCAAATCCACTACCTTTGCTGATGCAATAAACATATTATGGCTTGCAATAACTTTCACTTTCTTATCATTCTCATCCTCTTTAAATTTTAACCCGGCCTGCAAAAAGGGATCTTTTTTATTCATCGTTTCATTAATTTCATTAAATGTCATCCAATATATAACTTTATCTTTATATCTTTTAAAAACCACATTCGCATATTTTACATAAAAATCAATCAGTTTTGGATTTCTCCAAGAACCATAAGCTTCCACCAAATGTAAAGGTGTCTCAAAATGCGACAATGTAACAATAGGTTGAATATTATATTTTAACAGCTCATCAAACACTTTATCATAAAATTGTAAGCCGCATTCATTAGGAATTTCATCATCTCCATTAGGAAAAATTCTTGCCCAACTAATCGACATTCTTAAGCATTTAAAACCCATTTGTGCAAACAAAGCAATATCCTCTTTGTATCGATGATAAAAATCAATAGCCTCATGGCTTGGATAATATACTCCCTCATGAATCTTTTCATCTACTTGTCTAGGGATTCCTTGCTGTGATCCACGTACAACATCTGCTATAGATAATCCTTTCCCATCTAAATTATATCCCCCTTCGCACTGATTTGCTGCTAATGCACCACCAAATAAAAAACCTTCCTTCATATTCATACCTCATTTTCCTTATTTAAAAGTAACTCCGATTCTGTTTTTTTATTTGAAAGTATAACAAATGGTGCATAACTCAAAAAACCTATAACAAGAACAACTACAGTTAACAAAATAGCTTGCCATTGCCCACTAAACCCTAAAAATTGTTGAATAAACATAGGCATACCTGCTACAGATTCCACATAAGATGATACTAAAAATCCAGAGGTAATTGCATAATATCCGATATTAGCAGTAATAAGCGGTACCAATACAAATGGTATTAAAAATATAGGATTCAGCATAATCGGTAAACCAAAAACCATTGGTTCAGAAATTCCACAAATCAATGGAATCATTGATAATTTTGTAATATCTTTATACTCTTGTCGTTTAGAGAATACTAAAATCGCTAAAGCTAAAGAAATGACAATCCCTGAACCACCTAAATTTGTAAATAAGTGAACATACGCTAAAGTATAAAACTCTTCAGGTACTAACCCAGCAGACACTGCAGCAATATTTGCCGCTAAAGCTGCTGTACGCACAGGCTTCGCAATAACATTCATTGCCATATGTCCATGAATTCCTGTCCACCAAAGGAGTTGTGATAAAACAACAATAATACTAACACCTATTTGAGACCCAATAATTTGATTAAATGGTACTTGTATTACATTATAGATAATTGTATTGATATATAGTCCTGTAGCTCCATAAAGTGTCCCTGCAAAGATACCAAAAACAGTAATTGTAATCCAAGCAGGTATCAAAGAATTAAAACTACGCGCTATCATAGGTGGTACTGAATCTGGTAATTTTATTTTTATTTTTTCAAATCTCATAAGATTAACAAATATTAGATTTGATAAAATAGCAACAAAAAAAGCCAAAAATAAGGCTGATGCACCTAAATTACTTAACAAATTTTCTTGATCTGACACCACTAAAAAACATACTGTAGTAATTAGCGCTGATAATAATTTATTTTGCTTCTCTCCTAATTGATATCCCATTAAAAAAACTAGCCACAAAGCCATACAGGAAATACAAGTAAAATTTACAGTAGAGAATATCTTTGAATAATTCTCTAACCACGCTAAACCTTCAAACTGTGCTAAACCAGTTTTAGTACAAACAAAAATATTAAACAACAATGCAAACGAACCTACAATAATAACTGGCATCATTATAGAAAATGAATCACGAATTGCGCAAATATACTTGTTTCTATTCATATAATTTGTAATTGGCATTAAAACTTTTTCTAAAATAGTCGTAAATTTTTCTAACATAACTCATAACCTTCCCTTTCCATCTCTATTTTTAAAAAATTTCATTTTAGTACTACTTAAAAAAACCTCCTTCCATGACACATTATTTCATAAATAAAGAGGTTTTATTATTAGTTACAGTTAAATTTTAACAGTGTTCATGCATTTGCCATTTTTTTTGAACAAAAACATTAACACTGTTCATTTTTCTCACCTAAATCACTTAAAATGGGATTTGTTGAATACCTGTTACCTTCCAATTTTTGAGTAACAGCTATTTTATATTCAAAATTCTTTTTATAATTCATTGAAAAATAAGCTGAGTAGAGTATATCAAGTATAAAACTGATAGAAAGATTGCTATTAAAGTTAGCAATATTATGTTTTAAATTTTCTCTAGTTGATATGTGAAGACAGACATTAGCCATACGACTTAGTGTATTTTCACCATAGGATGTCATGGCTATAATAGGGATACAGCGTTGTACACATACTTCAGCCATTTGAATGATACTTATTGTTTCTCCAGAATAAGAAATAAAAATAGCACAATCTTGCTTTTTAATACAATATACATCATATCTTTGATAATTTGTATTACTAACAATATACACATTCTTTCCTATTTTCATTAATTTTTCTTTAAATGATTCTGCTATGTTTAAAGCAGTTCCTTTAGAGTATATATGAATATTTTCTGATTGCATGAGAATTTGAATAGCTTTTTGAAATAAATCATGATGCAGTAATGATAGTGTATCATCTATCGTCTCTTTATAAAGTATTCCTAATTTATTTGCCACCCTATATATAGAGTCTCCATCTTTAAAAGGTACATTAGGGTTTATCATTCCATATTGCCTATTTAAGTATTCTAACTCCTCTAAATATGTATCTTTAAAATTTTGAAAACCAGATTTTCCTACCTTTTTACATAAATTTAAAACAGTAGCAGGCGAATTATATGTTTCTTTAGCTATTCGTCTTGCTGAATACTCTTTTATATTTTCTCCTAAATAAATTATGTAATCAGAAATAATTTCCTCACTCTTAGAAAAGTTTTCTTTCTTTGTTAACAAATCTACTAATAACATATATATCAATCACATCCTTCTATTTATATTATACTAATTATATTATAATAAACAAAAGAATATTCATATAGATAACCATTATTATATATACTTTTGTACACCAAATTCTTTATTTTTTCTATACGTACTATCATTATTCTCTGTATTACTAAAAAGTACAGAGCAATGTAAACAGTGTCGAGCATTTTTCTAATGCTATCTGTGAATGCTTTATTGAAACATGATGTCTCAAAGGAATAATATCACTATAGTCATGTATATCTCTCACGCTTTATGTCCTCCGATAGTATTGTTTCTGTCTTTGCCAGTTGCTCCCTCTACTAAATTCATACCTTTTAATACAGCATTTTTCCCATATTTCTGCTTCAGTTTCAAAGTTGCCTCCTGAAGCCTTTTTTCTTTTTCTAAATCTTTTTCAAGCTTTACTTCTTCTTTTTTTAACTGCTCGTAATCAGTAAACAGATCCATTTGCTGTATTGTCGGTTTTGTTTTAATACTGCTTTCGTCAGTAACATGATTAGCAGACAATGCAAAACATCTTATTGTTAATTTTTTATTAACACTGCTGTCATACCAGTTTAAAACTTTTTGTGTAATCAGCTTTGCTGATGATGCATATCTGCCTATATTGACAGTTCCATGAGCATGTTTTGGAATCTTTCGTCCATATCTGTCATCCTTTATTTCACCAGTATAGTCAGTTTTGATGTTATCTTTGTCATAGCCAACACTTATAGTAATCTGATCTGTTACTAGATTTTTTGCCACAAGATCAAGACACAACGAGTCAATCATTTCTTTAAGGACTATTCTTCCTTCATAAAAAGTATACGGTCTGCTTAAAACCTGTCCGCTTCCCAGACTGCTGCTTTCAGGTTTATATGCCTTGATGTGTTTCATTGTACAAGGTTCGTATCCCCATGCATGATCAATCAGCAGTTCAGCATTGACTCCGAACATATCATAAAGAAGCTCTTCATTGTAATACTTGTCTTCACTGCCTACAGAGCATTTAGCAATATCACCCATGGTATACAATCCTGCTTCATTAAGCTTTTTTGCATATCCTTTACCAACTCTCCAGAAATCTGTAATCGGCTGATGATGCCATAAGTATTTCCGATATCTCATTTCATCTAAACAGGCAATCCGCACTCCGTCTTCATCTGCTTTAACATGCTTGGCAACAATATCCATCGCTACTTTTGCAAGATATAGATTTGTTCCTATTCCCGCTGTGGCTGTTATTCCTGTTGTCTTATAAATATCCTGAATAATCATTTTTGCAAATTCCCTTGGAGATTTATTAACAGTCTTAAGATAGCTCGTTGCATCAATAAAAACCTCATCAATTGAATAAACATGAATATCTTCAGCTGAGACATATTTTAAATATACTTCGTAGATTTTTTTACTGTAATCAATATAAAATGCCATCCTCGGAGGGGCAATAATGAATCCCAGTTCAAGACTTGTGTCATTTTTTAACTCTGAATCAATATGTGATTTTCCTCTAAACTCCCTATACCTGTTATCTTTTTTTCTTTTTCTATTGATTTCTTTGACTTTTTGAACTACTTCAAAGAGCCTTGCTCTACCGCCGATACCATACTGTTTAAGAGAAGGAGAAACAGCCAAACAAATCGTCTTTTCCGTTTTAGATGAATCAGCAACCACCAGATTGGTATTCAGTGGATCTAATTCTCTTTCTACACATTCTACAGAAGCATAAAAAGATTTTAAATCTATAGCCATATATATCCTGTTTCCTGCACTCATCATTCTCACCTCGACTGCCTTTAATTTAATTATTAACACATCATTAATAATTAAACTGATTCTAAAACGATTATAAAATTTAAAAGTGCGTAATTCAACGAACTACACACTTAAACATTAATTATTTACTTTTAACTGACAAATTAAGGTTTTTATATTCAATTAATACAACTGCTATACGGAGTATATCCTGCATCAACCTACATATTTTCACTATTAAAATATACACATAGGAGGAAAACCACAGTCATCATTTATAGGATATACGTCTAGCCCATTTCACATATTACATAATATCACCAATCTTTAAGACATTTTTATGGCCTGCCATGTACTTCTATATTTATCAATATTAATAAACCGCTCTACATTTCCCTCAAACTACACTTTTTATTCTTGCATCAATATGATTATAAGCTATTCTCACAAGGGAACACCTTAGGATAATGCTTCTACCGAATCCTTCCGTTCATTACGTTCATTAATTAAAAGGAAATGGTTAAATGGGCAAAAGATATGAGACTATAATCATGTATCTAGATTAGTATTTGAATATATTAATAATTTTTATAACACTCTAAGAATTCATGAACATTGTGATTACCAATCACCATTAAATTATGAAAAAGAATTCAACGAAATATTAAAAAATTAGGATATCTTTGTCCGAAATCTTGACAGAGTATAATCTCCTTGCCCTTTCTCTCATTAACAAAACAACAGTATACTTCTATTAAACTGGATCGTTTTCAAGTAGAATATTTTCAATTTATTCAGAAATTCCCAAATATCTTCAAAACTATTTAACATCTTATTCTTTAGCTCTATATATGCTTTTTTCATATCATTCCTACCCATTTTCATTAGTACCTTGAGATCTTTTTTTACCATCGATGTATTCTTGATTACTGCTATACAACCATTTTCCTTAATACTACCACTTATTACTTTTCCTCTAAAAAATGAATACTCTCCATAAAATTTAAAAATCAGCTCTATGTCATACCAATAACTTTCCATCTCAATAATACCATCTATCATAAATGTCATCTCATCGCTGTAAACGATATAGTCATATACGTTCTTTCTATCAATTTTTGATAAAATATTACTGAGAGACATATCTATCATGAACACCGCTCCTATGCTACTCCTGTATGTTTCTTCAAGTTTATATTCCAATTTCAGAAATTTCAAAACGTTTAGGCTTTTTTAATCCTTCACATTTTTATAGAATATTTAAAAATATCGAAGGAATTACACCAAAACAATTTCAAAACCGTTCAAAGGATATAGTTTATGATAATGATATAAATAAAGAAATATAGTTTTTTCTAATGTATTGTGTTAATTTAAAGTAAGAGAGACCAAAGATAAAAATACGATATATTTTATCTTTGGTTTTGTTCATTAGTATACTTCATTTTTACATTCCATTTTTTAATTTCATTAACCGTATTCCCAGCTTTCACTTTATTTACATCATGGAACTTGTTCTATGTTTAAAAATCACTTGATATTGTCCACTTCCAAACACAACTCCTACACCACCTGGTAATTGTTTAATTTCTTCATCTTTTGCAGTATCTATATTTTTCAAATAAAAACGTAATCTTGTTACACAATGTGTCACCATTCTTTAACGCACTCTCAACTGCAATCCAGTCATTCATCATATGACCACCAGTATGTGCCTGTTCTTCGGTTATTATTCCAATATGCTGTGAATAATAACCAGGTACGCTAGTATCAACTGCCTCTTTATCAACATGATAACTAAGTCCATCTTGATCGATATATTCAACTCTATTTTCATAAACACGTCCATCAAAGTAAACATCACAATAATCACTTTTGCCACAATCACTTGGGATAATATCATTTCGTCCCACCCAAATAACTTCATAACCATTATTCTTCATAGTTCATAAAAAGTTTGGTTCATCGGGATCTTGAAGATAATGCATAGTTCGATGACCGGTAGTATGCGGATATAATCCGGTTAAAAAACTGCAACGTGAAGGTACACAGACGGGATTTTGACAATAAGCATTTTTAAAAGAAACCCCTTCTTCTAAAAGTGCATCCAGATTCGGCGTAATTGACGCCTTACATCCCATATGATGTAAAGCATCGTTACGCATCTGATCCGCGACAAAATAAACAATATTTGGTTTATTACTCATTACAATTACCTCCCATATTATGCACTTTTGACTGAACCGATTTAGATTACCTTCAAGATTCAGCTTTGCTTTTAAAGTATCCGGTTTATCATCAAATCCAGCATGAACGATTCCGGAATTCGATTTTACAGTACCTGTACATACATTGCTTCCTTTTTCCAGTACCAGAATCTTCCGCTAGTCTCTAGATAATTCTCTAGCTATGGCAAGCTAGTTACCCCGACACCAATAATAAGCATATCTTCTATAAAATGCTCCTTTCCAAATAAAAAATGGGATGATCAAAAAATCCCCCGCCTGTAACTCTTTTTATTTATAATTTTAGCACAAGGCAATGTTATAAACATTAAATACTATCATTAATTATAAATTAAAAGTCAGAAGAATCTATCCTCTTCTGACTTGATTTTACGCATGAGTCCGCGATTTTCGTCTTACGAAACAATATTTCTCCCCAACCACATACTGCAATCCATAATGAACAGGTTCTTCGTTTTGATCAGCCGCTAAAGTATCTAAAACAAATAACGGTGCCCCAATTGAAGTCTGCAGTGCTACTGCCTGGGACTGACTAGCTGTCGTAACTGAAATAATCGTTTTTAATGCCTCGCATGTATCAATGCCTTTTTTCTCTCTTAACAGGTCGTATAAAGAACCAGTTAGTGGTTCATTAATTAAAAAACCATATTTAGTATTAGAATAATAGTTATTTTCCAGCATTAATGGTTCACCAGCGGCAAATCTTAATCGTTGAATGTATAAAACTTTATCACGATCATTTAGTTTCAATAAATCTTTTAATTTATCATCCGGTTCGATCACTTCTTTTTTTAAAACAACACTCGTGGATTCTACCCCAGCACGACGACATGATTCTGTAAATCCTAAAGCATCTTCGATTGGGCGTGATAATTTTGGTCTTGAAGCATAGGTTCCCTTCCCCTGCTTTTTGACCAAGTAACCTTCGCTAACTAATTCCGATAATGCTCCTCTTACTGTAATTCTACTAACATTGTACTTTTCAGCCAGCTCTGCCTCTGAAGGAATCTTACAGCCTACAGTAATTTCTTCAGAATCGATAGCTGCTTTAATAATATTTTTTAATTGAATATATAAAGGTATCGAATTATCTTGTTCTAACATATGAATCTCTCCTCTGCATTTGTTTCATTATAACACATCTCGCTTTTATTTAACCACCTTAAATAATCAACAACCTCATTTAAATCATTTAAAACAGCAAAACACAGCTCATTTATTGACGATTCATGCCTAACTAGATCAGGAATACAGATTACCGGAATATTTCCATTATGCGCCGCTAAGATGCCATTTTGGGAATCTTCTAAAACCAGAGCTTCATTAACTTTGATCTTAAAATGTTTAACGACATTAAAAAATATCTCCGGATCCGGTTTGCTATGACTAACTTGATCACCGGCAACAACATAATCGATCAGCTCAAAGACATTACTCATCTTCAAATAATTACAGACCATATCATAATTAGATGAGGAGGCAACGGCTGTTAATATATGATGCTCTTTTAAATATTGCAACAGCACTTTTAAACCCGGTTTTACTGGTAAACCATACTTATCAATATACTCATTTCTTTTTTTTAGTGACAGTTCACTAACTTTATCGCTAGGATAGTCACTTCCAAAATATCCTTTTAAGATCTGATAATTATCTTGTTTACTACGTCCTAACAGTTCAAAACGAATTTTATCACTAACCTGGTAACCAAACTCCAGGGCAGCTGCTTTAAAACATTCACCACCAATTTTTTCAGTATCAAACATTAAACCATCCATATCAAAAATAACACATTTAACTTTCATATAATCTCCTTATACCAATAAAAGAGCGAAAAATCGCTCTATAAAAATTTTATCAGATCACTTAAACTTGGTAAGACCATCTTTGTTTGAACAAATTGTAACGATCCTGGTGCAATCAAATCAGGAATCATTATACACGGAACCTTAGCATTATAAGCAGCTTGGACACCATGGGGAGAATCTTCTAAAACTAAAGCCTGGTCACCTGAACAATTAAAATATTCTAAAACTTTAAGATAAATTTCTGGATCCGGTTTTCGTTTTGATACTTCGTCACCACAAACAATATAATCAAATCGATCATAAATACCAATTCTTTTTAAGTGTTTTTTAGCAGTCATCCGCTCAGTTGTTGTAGCAACAGCCTTTTTTATTCCTAATTCATCAATTTTATCTAATAGTTCGAACAAACCCGGTTTGCAATCAAACCCTTCTTGCTCGATCAATCGTTCTCCTAGTGCTCGGGCTTCTTCAATGTATTTAGTAGGATCACCGTTTACAGCTTCTTTAACGATTGGATCAACATCTTTACCGCCGATACCAACTAATTTTAAAAACAAACTGTCACCAAAGTCAAAACCATATTTTTCACCTGTTAATTTCCAGGCTTTTTGCCATTTAGCCTCGCTATCAATCATCAAACCATCCATATCAAATATTATAAGAGAGGGATTGTTCATTAGAATTTTTTACTCGATAGTTTTTGATGAAATTGGGGATCCATTGGTGTTGATGGATCAATCCCTTTGACAGTTGGCACAATGGCACACATCATCTCTATGACTAGAATGTATTCAAATAATGAAAAATCATCATCATCGATAAAATCATATTTAAAATTATTTTTAGTCTCCAAAATATCTTTTCCAATAACATAGATGTGTTCAGTCCACTCTGATAAAACTTCAACAAGACGATTTAAACGCTCAGTTTCTCGACTAGAATTATAAACAATCAATGTTGAATTTTGATTAAATGCATTGTAAACACCATGAATGAACTCTTCAAATTCATATCCACTAACCGGACAGCGGATCGTTTCTAATAATTTAAGGGCTCCTTCTAAACAGTTACCATAATTATCCTTAGTTCCAACAAGACGAACATCATTAGACTTTGCTAAATCATTTTGAATGCTTTCGATCCAAGGAATCGATGATTCAATGATTCCTGGCATATTAGCAACTGTCTTTTCAATTCGCTGTAAATAGTTTTGGTATGTTTGTAAAGTAAGTGTATGATTTTGTAGACCTAACTGTAATCCTAGTAACATAATGTTTAGACTCGTACAGTGGAACCCTTTAGTTTTAGCTCCAGCCAGTTCTGGACCACATGGTACCGTTAAAATATAATCTGCAATCGTATCAATATAAACGTCTTTATAACCAGACATCGACATTGTATATTGTCCCATTTCTTTAGCTAACTGCATTGCATTATAAGTTGAAAAGCTGCCTCCATCTTGAGATATTCCAATCAATAAAGTAGTAAGCTTGTCATTGAAAGAATTTTTATTAATCATGAATGGATATAAGATATCAACTTTTAAGCCAGTTACTTTTTCTAGAAAATTAACCGCATTTAATCCACCATGATAAGAAGTACCACTGCCAGTAATAATGATTTTTTGGATACCATTGACAAGAAGCTCTTTGGCAACTTCCTGATAACTTTCATGGTTATCCAGCATTTCTTGCATTCTTACTGGTGTTTCTCGTAAATAATCTTTGATCATAATTCTATACCACAAACATTCCTAAATATGATGCAATTATTCCAAAGATAATAATTCCAATCAAGATCCAGTTGATACTAATTTTCTTTTTGATCAGCCAGTAACAAATCCCCGTAGCTAATAATGGTAATGCTGCTGGTAAGATCGAGTCTAGAACACTTTGAACCGTTACATCCTTGCTGTATCCCCAAGCAAACTGCAAATCAATCATTGAAGCCGTCATAGCACCAACTACCATCAATCCGACAATCGAAGCCCCAAAAGTGATCTTATCCATAATTCCCCCAGATAGTTTTTCTAAAAAAGTACTACCGGCTTTATAACCAATTTTTAATCCAAAGTAACGAACTAAAATTGAAGGTAAATTATAAGCAACAAGTGAAGCAATTGGTCCAATAACACTGCCGTTAGCTGCTAACGATACCCCTAAACCAGCTGCAATTACTTTGAAAGTTCCCCAGAAAAATGAATCACCAATACCAGCTAATGGTCCCATCAATGAAGCTTTGACTGCATTGATCGATTGAATTGGGAAGTTTCCTTTCGTTTTAACATTCTCTTCTTCCATTGAAGCACTTAGTCCTAGACAAAATGTTGCACATTGTGGTGTTGTATTAAACAACTCTAAATGACGCTGTAAGGCATCAGACATTTCTGGTGAACCTTCTTTATATAATTTACGTAATACCGGCATCATTGACCAGGCATAGCCTAACCCCATCTGCCGTTCATAATTCCATGAACCTTGAATCAAATGAGAACGCCAGAATACTTTATTTAAGTCTTGTTTAGTTATTTTTGTTTCTTCCATCTTATAGTACCTCAATTCCCTGATCATTTATATAAGTATCACCACTGCTACATGTACTATCATCAGAAGATGAAGAGCCTCCTGATCCTGATAATGAAGTAACAATAAAGGCAATACATGTACCAATTAATGCAACTGCAATCAAATCAATTCCTGAATAAGCCGCAACTAAGAATCCTAGGGCAAAATATGGAATTAGTTTTTTTGAAATCATCATATTGATCAACAAAGCAAACCCTAATGCTGGTAAGATACTAGAAGCAATCGTTAATCCATCAGTTACTTTTGTAGGAATCGCTGCTAAAATAGCATTGACAGCATCACTACCAAACATTACTGCTAGAAATACTGGGATAAACACGCTTAACATGTATAATGGACCAGCTGCGATATGGATCTTAGCTATAGCTTTAGAATTACCTTTTTTAGCATAATCATCGGCTTTATGTTGGAATTGAGCATTAACAATTCTTACAACAACTCCTAAATATGATGCCATTACAGCAATTGGCATAGCTAAAGTCAAGGCAGCTTCTGTTCCTTTGCCAGATAAAATTGCAAAAGTACATGCAATAATTGAACCAGTAACGATATCTGGCGGTGTTGCTGCCCCAATTGCTACATTTCCTAAGAAAATCAATTCCAATGATGCTCCAATCAAGACCCCTGCTTGCACATCACCTAAAACTAATCCTACAAGGGTACACATTACTAGTGGTCTATCAATCATCGTAATCCCAAGCCAACGCCCGTCTAATACGCCAAGAATAGCCACACAACCTAATAAAACTGCTTGAATGAACATATTATATTCCCCTTTTCTATTTATTTTGACAACATATCATTAACATATACCATCGATTCTTGAGCCCGCTGTATAGCTAGTTCTATCGCTTTTTTAGTATCCGTTTCTCCACATAGCAGAAACTCTAATACTAGCGGTAATGACATTCCAGCTACTAAATGAAGATTAGGTGTATTAGCTAATTTTTGGGCTACAACGTTATTAACACTGCCCCCTAATAAATCAGTAAAGACGACCAGCTCATCATCACTGCCTAAAGTCGCAATGACTTCTTCAATTCTTTTACTTAAAGCATCAGTATCTGGGATTTCTTCATGATAACAGCTTAATGAACCCAACCCTAGATCCCCCATTAAAAATGTGATAGCATCTTTTAAACCATCTGCAAACAAATCATGTGAAGCTACAAATACTTTTCTCATTAGTAAGCAAACCTCCACATATAACGACGTGTTGTTAATGGATGGTTTCTTTGGTTTGCAAGTTCTACATTATATACATTTAAGATATTATTGTAGAATAATGGTTCTAAATATTCTGATGTCGATAAGTTTAATCCCAACTTACTAGCATCAATAATAGTATGATTTTCATTAAATTTATCTAAAAATGAAATTGCTCGATCATCTATAGCTTTAGTTCGTCCTGTTGATTTCAACATTACGAAGGCTGTATTTTTTTCTGTTATTTCAAATGGACCATGGAAGTATTCACCACTATGGATACAACAAGAAGGAATCCACTGCATTTCTAATAAAATACAGATATGTTCTTGATGAGCCGATCCCCAGCAGGCCCCTGAGCCCATCATATAGATCATTTTGGCATCTTTGTAATCTAAAGCAAATCTGATAGCATCAGGTTTTACCATAACTTTAGCAGCTTCAACAATCTCATGTAATTTATCAAAATCACTATTGATTTGATCATAGTGCTCATATCCTTCTGTTTGCTGTAAGATTTCAATTGCCAACTTAAGACCATAAGATGATTTTTGTAAGCTAACATTTGAGTCTTCACCAAATTCATAAACGATCGCATCTTTAGAAACTTCTTGTAATGGTGAAGGAGCTGTAAATACTAATCCGATCGTATGAGCTTTTAAAGTATTTGCTACTTTACAGGCTTCAACTGTTTCTGCCGTATTACCACGTTGTGATGCTAAGATAACAATTGCATTTTCATTAATATCTTTTGGTGTTGCATAGACAAACTCGTTAGCATTCATATATCCTATATTTAATGCCTTAGTATTTTCAGCTAAGAAATATTTAGCTGGATAAAAACCACTTAATGAACCGCCACAAGCCACAAAATATACTGATTTAATTTGATATTCATTAGTAATCTTGGAAATGATTTGTTTTACATTTTCAGTCATTTTTCTTCCCCTTTTTATAATTGATAGTAATATGTCTTAATACAAGTACACCCTTTAAGGGAGCATCCCTATAGGGATGCTTTTATTTTAAAGGATATCATTTAATTTTGTACATGGAGTAGTCGGTAATTGCTGCATTTCAACCCGTTTACCTAAAGCGATGATTTTTTTAGTATCTTCAACCTCTTCAGGGGTTAAAAATACAGCTAGATCATATTTTTTAGAATCTTCTTTTTCTGCGACATTACCATAATTGATGTAATCTAGTTTAGTTATATTTTCCATTAACTGTAATGCTTCTTTCGTATTACCACAGACCAATAAGACTTTCTTTCTTTGATAGCGCCCTCCATTGATCAGGCGGATTGCTTCACTTGTTGGTAATATTTCTAATCCTACACTAGCTGGTTTAGCTAGTGACAAAGTCATTTTTTTAAAGTCATCACCTGCTGTTTCATTATCAGCTACGACAATAAAGTCAATTCCAAAATTTCTAGTCCAGGCAAACACTACTTGTCCGTGTAAAAGACGATAATCTAATCTTACTAATTTAATCATGTTACTTTTCCTCCTACTAATAACATATTACAAAAATTATTTATCAAAAACAATATTAGTACTCTAATTTCCACATATATCTACGTTTAGTTAATGGGTGATTACGGATAATTGCTAATTGTTCAGCATATACTCGTAATACTGCTGAAATCAACATTGGATTGAAATATTCAGCAACACATCCTGGCACTTGTGAACTTAATCCAAAATCTTTAGCATCGATCACTGCTGTTTTAGCATCGAAACGATTTAAGAAATCTAATGCTCTTGAATCCATTGCCCGAGTACGTCCTTCATTCATTAATAAGATGAATGGTACATCTTTATCAGTAATTTCAAATGGTCCATGGAAGAATTCACCGTCATGGAATGATCCTGAGTTCATCCATTGCATTTCCATTAATAAACAGATAGAAAATGAGTAAGCAACGTTATGAGTAGCACCTGATGACATTACATAGATTACTTCATCATCTTTGAATTCTTCAGCAAATTGTTTTGCTTGTGGAACGACTGATGATACTGCACTATCAATGACTCCATAAATAGCCTGGCATCCTTGAATCATTTCATTGTAAGTTTCAAAGCCTTCATATTGATTTAAGATTTCTACTGCTGTTAATAAAGCTTTTGTCATTTTATCCATTTTATCTGAATAGTTTGGTTCCCAGTTATGAACAATCAAGTGATGACAAGCTTTTGCTAGTGGTGAATCAGCATTGTTAGTAATAGCGATTACTGCTGCTCCTTTTTCCATTGCTAATTTAGAAGCTGCTACTGTTTCTGGAGTAGTTCCTCCAAGTGAACAAGTAACTACGATAGCTTCTTCGTTTAATGCTTTTGGTGTTGCATAATTAAATTCATTTGCCGTATAAATTGCAACTCGCAATTGTTTAGCGTTTGCCTCTAAAAAATACTTTGCTGGATACAACTCTGCTTGAGATGCCCCACACCCTACGTAATAAACTGTTTTTACGTTTGGTTTTTCTGATTTAATTATTTCAATAATTTTTTTGATATCCATTTTTCTTTCTCCTTCAACTTGTTATATGATGTCTTATACATCTTAAACATATAATAATACATCTTATAATAAGTGTCAATGCATTTTTTTAAAATTTAACCGCTTTCACAATAAATTAAATCCCTTACCTAAAACCTGGCTAACATCACTAATGATCACAAAAGCATTCTGATCAATTTTTTTGACTTCATCAACTACTAACGACACTTGTTTTGGCGATACTACACTCATCAAAATATTTTTATTGGTATTTGAATAGGCTCCCTTGCATTCACAGATTGTTACTCCTCGATATGATGCTTCTAATAATTTTTTAGAAATCTGCTCCCCACGTTCAGATACAATTTGACATATTTTAGCCTGATTGCCGCCAACGATTATTAAATCACTAGCTTTCCCGCTAACAAAAAATCCAATCAATGAATAAAATATCATCGTATACTTACCGAAAATCAGAGTCGAAATGACAATAACTACTAATGCTAAGAGCATCAGCATATTCCCTGGAGTGATCCATCTAAAACGATGTAATAATAAACGGGCCAATAACTCAGTTCCTCCTGAAGTCATTTTTGAATGGTAACAAATTCCTACACCGACCCCTTCAATTACCCCACCGATAATCGCACTAACTAAAATATCAGGACAAAGCATGGGAATAAACTCTGTAATATCTACAACAATACCAAGAATAAACACTGTAGCAATTCCATTAACAACAAAGAACCATCCTTCTAATCGTAGTGCCAGTATAAATAAGGGAACATTGAGAACAATGATCCAGGTACCTGTTTGAATATTAATAATCTTGTTTAATGCCATTGCTAATCCTGAAAAACCACCCGATACAAAACAATGTGGGGAGATAAACCCATTAATTGCTACTGCCATCAAAGTACAGCCAATAATACATTGTAAATATTTTTTTACTACTTCCATATAACACACCTCCATTTGTTATAATACATCATATAACAAGTATAGAACTGTTAATTAGCTTAGTCAATAGGATAGAGGGTAAATAAACGGTTCTTAGTCGAACCTGAGTAAACATAAAAATAATAGAGTTCTAACTCATTGGCTTATTAATCAATACAACCACTATTATCTACATGTAAATCAAAAATTTCATCAAATGAAATAGGAGTCACAGAGTTTGATTCGTATTTTAGTGATTTTTGCTTTATAGATTTATCTTTCATGTTATCCTCCATTGATTGCTACTGGTCAGATATGACCAGTAGTTATGTTTTGTTATCAACTTATATGATTTGCTGTTTCTATATATTCTTATTTTGTCATAATTAAACACAGCAGCTTTTTTAAAGTGGCTGATATTCCAAGCATCAGCATAAGATAAATAACTGATTTCCACAGCAATGTAGAATTTCTTTCTTCAAACAGTTCATAAGCAACTTTTTGAAAAAGTTTTATAATCATAAGTACGGTAAGAATTTTTTATTTTTTTGATCACATCATTAAGTTCTACTTCAAATTCATTACCAGATCTGTTTAAAAAATAAATCAAGTCAATCCACCAGACATATTTTCCCAATGGTTTCCAGTAGCCTTTAGATTCATTCATATCTGCCAATTTAAAATCTTTTAGGTGTTCAAGATAATTCTTAATTATTGTAATCGTCTTTTCGTGGCAGTTTTCCACGCCTTCAAGTTGACTTTTTGTTTTATAGTAAATAAAAGATAGATTATTCAAAATACTTTTTGCCTGCTGTTTAGCCAATTCACTCTTGTACTGATCTATATAGCTATTAATATCCTCTAACAGTTCTTTTTCCTTTATCATTTAAATTTATCCCCCATTACATAAACAATATCAAGCCTACTCCTCTTTTTTATCATTAGGATTTTGGTCTTTCCATTCATCTGGAAATACAATTTGTTGAAGCTCGTCAGCACGATCAACTTCTTTCTGTGTTAATTTCTCATCATTTTCAATACATAAGATGCGTCCGCTTGAAGCTTTATAAAATCTTCCCATATAGAACACCTCAATCTAATCTTCTTCAGATGGAATAAAATTATTATCTCCATTTATGTAGTCTGTAATAAATAATTCTATTTCTTCCATACAGTCAATTGTCTCAACAGTTCCATCCTTTAATTTTGCTTCTACCTTGGCATTTTCAATACCTGCATCTCTAAATAATCTTTTTACTGTATGTAAGGCGTACAGTAATCTTCCTTTTTTACTTAACATTGGTCTTCTCCTTATTTCATTTTTATTTCTTCTTTAATTGTTTCTATTTTTAACATTTTTTACCACTTGTATTATTTAATTATCCGATATCTCCGGTATTTAAATAATATTTTCCTTTCCTGGGAATTATTTATAATTTAATATTTATTTTGGGCTGTGGATTTGTTTTTTTTCACTGTGGCGTAGACCATTTTAAGGAGTATCGGACCACAGTTTTTTATTTACAGCTTTGATTAGTTAGATAACACCTGATGTTTCATTTCTCACAAGATTAAGCTCATGTAAAAACACTGTGTTCAAAGCCAGCCCATATATCACATTCATAAGGAGGAAACTTATATGTATTATGTCGGCATTGATATTGCCAAATATAAACACGACTGTTTCATCTTCACTTCTGAAGGTGAGATTGTCTTAGAATCTTTCACTTTTGAAAATACAAGAGAAGGATTCGATAAACTGAAGTTGGTTCTAGACGCATTAGATCATTCCCAAAAAATCAAAACAGGTCTAGAAGCAACCGGTATTTATGGAAAGAATTTAAAACTCTTTCTATCATCTATTGGATATGACTTTGACGAATTGAACCCTCTTCAAGTCAAACGTTTTACTAACGCTTTGTCCAATAGAAAAACCAAAACTGATAAAATCGACGCTTCTCAAATAGCACGATTCGTATCAACAGGTGCCTCTAGAACCTATGTATACTCATCATACCATACTGAAGCTTTAAAACAACTAACACGTGCTAGAAATTCATTAATCGACGAACGTAGTAAGCATCAAACAGTGCTTACAGATATTCTCGATGTCGAGTTTCCTGAATTTAAAGGGTTCTTTAATAATAAATTCACTGATACAGCGCTATATCTTTTAAATAAATATAAAACTGTAAAACGTATTAGTAAGTTATCTCATAACGACTGTGTATTACTGCACAATAAATCCAGAGTAATATCTACATCCAGATTTGAAGAATTAAGAGAATCAGCCAAGAATACATGCGGTCATCATTTTGACTACAACGATTCCTTAATCTCCGCAAATCTACAAATAATAAAATGTTTAAACAACGAAATAGATAAGATTGAAAAAGAAATCAATTCAATCATGTCTACTCTTGATTCACCTATAGTAAGCATTCCTGGTATATCAGCTATATCTGCAGCTTCTATTATTGGTGAATTTGGCGATTTCGCTCGTTTCGATAATGCAAAACAATTATGTGCTTTTTGCGGTGTAGAACCTTCTATTTACCAATCCGGTACTTCGTACCATGAAGGTAAAATGGTTAAACATGGCTCATCCAATCTAAGGCGAACCTTATTTAATGTAGTACCCTACATCATCATGCATAACGAAACATTTAAAACATTTTATGATAAAAAACGTAGCGAAGGGAAAGCATATAGAGTCGCACAGTCGCATGTAGTAAAGAAACTGCTGAGAGTAATATTTACTCTTGAGATGACCGGCAGTACCTTTGCCCCTTCAAAACTATACTAAATTGAACTAACTGAACAATTTTTAAAAAGTGCATTCTATGCGCTGTTTTCAGTGCGTCCAAAATTACCTTTTTAAAATTTCTTTAAAAAAATCTTTACTTCTTAATAGTTAGCTCCTTATAAATGCCAGGATTCCTGCAAATGCTTCATTTCTCCATTTTTCTATTCTTTCATTTACATTTTTTTCAAAATAATTAATATTCCCCTCATAATCATCATAATTTTTATTTAACGGTGATAATTTTAATCTGAATTTATTTTTAAAATTGATATCACCATTATCAAGAGTATTCGAAATACTATATATCAGTGAATTTAGTTTTTTATTGTATAAATCATAATCATCACTCCAGAAAACTGCATCCTGCAGTAAGATAATTCTTAAATTTATTCGGTTGATCACTGCGTTATATAGATTTATTTGCTGTAACCGTTCATCGCTATATCCAAATTTGCGCCTACAGTATTTAAATTTTTTATATGTCTTGCCTAGTGAGGTAATAATTTTAGATAATGCAACGATGTAAAATTTTTCAAGTTTTGCAATAAAGTTGTTAAAATTTCTTTTCTTAATACTTTTGTCTCTATGATCCTTGTACCAAAGATGCCTAATTTTCGTTGGAGTCACATCATACTTTTCTACTATGACATTCCCGTCTTTATCTTTCATAATTTCATTTTTTTTGCATATCATTACCATATTAGGATCATCTTTTTTGCATGTCCTTCCTGTAAATTTATTTATGTACATATTTCTTTTGTATTTTTTTGGATTAGATATAGGTTTTGTAAATACTTTTCTTTCAAACACAAGAAAATCTATATATGTCCCGTTTCCAACATTTGTAAATTTATAAACAAAGGGAATAGATTTATAATCTAGACTTATATTAAACATAAACTGTTTCGCAAGTTCATGTTTTTGCTGTTTAGATAATGATCTGGAAATCATCACTCTTAACTTAATACAGTAATTCTTTTTAGTTGCATTTCTTTTTTTCTCATATGCAATTAGCTTTTCAATTTTAGATTCTATATTTGTTTGATTTGAATAAGCCTTAGTTTTGATAAAAGATTTAATAATGGCTGTATCTTTTATTGTTTTATACTCAATGTAGTTTCCAGAACTGAGCATGCGTCTCATATCTCCTCTCTAAATTAACATCAAAGGGACTTTGATGTTTTTATTTTTTTGTCAAATCTAAAAAATTATCATTTATTCAGTTAAATTTTAATTTTTTTATAATACTCAATTTAATGTTGTTTTTTAATTTTTCTTATTACTTTTGTGATCTGCACTTTATGATTAATGCCTAATTTTTTTGCCTTGCCTTTCAATGCGCTTATGTACAAAAACATCAGCCAACACAATATTATAAAAATTAATATTCCAATCAGTATGATTAAGATAACAGTGAGTTTATCGTCTTTTGATAAACTCTCAAACTTATATACTTCAAACATATTAATCATTTGTAATCACACCCATCATTTGCAACACTCTGTTTAAATCTTTTATATCCACGCAATTAATAGTAATCTTATTATTTTTTGTTACCATACACTTCGCATCAAAATAATTTGTTAATTTCATACGGACTTCTTCGTAATGAATACTTAGATCATCTTTCACAAAATCATCGATAGATGTCTGTCCTGTCAGTACTTCATCATCATTTTTTACCTTAGGATCTTCCTCGATTTTTTTCTTTATTTTTGTCAACACTAACTGCAGCGTCTCAATTGGTAATCCTGATTTGTGGATAAGATAATCATTTCTCTCTTCTATATTTACAAGATTTCTGTTCACATCATCCTTAAATTCGTTTAAATACATTAGTACAGTATTTTCAAGTTCATCAATAAAATCTCCTACCTTTTTTAATCCTAATCCACTCTGTTTTGAAATGAATTCTCTAATTCTTCCTTTAAATTCTCCGTTTTTATTGAGTACTGCAACATACTGGTAATATGCTTTAAACAAAGTATATTTCTTTTCTTCAGTATCAAATCTACGATAATCATTGTAAGTAAGAATAGTATTCATCTCTTCAATTTCATTATCTGGTTTCTTAACAATCGTTGCGACTATTGTCTTTTGAACTTTTCCAGTACCATCTAATTCACTCTCATGTTCAATATTATATTTGCAGGCTTTAATTCTTTTATGACCGCTTACCAACATATACTTACCATCACTATCACGATAAACTGTAATAACTTCTAAGACTCCATTTGGATTGTGATAAATTTTATCAGCAAACTCTACAATATCCTCCAGTGTATCGAAATCTGGATTTAATGGATTATATTTAATATCCTCTATTGCAATCGGTTCTACCTTTTTTCTTTTATCAAATTCCCTCATCAGATCCTCACTGTTAGATTTATCATATTGTTTTAAATTAAATTCTAATCCGCTCATACTATCTCCTCGCCCTCTTTTAATTTTATATACAACGGTTTCATTAAATGAATACATCAGTTTTCTTATAATGTTCTGTAAAATATAATAACCATTGGCAATAACAATACACTCATCGCAGAACACTACTCCGTTTCTAAGATTTTTAATACACATTCCATTTAGAAAATAATAATAGAAAAATCTTTTTTCACTTTGTGTTAAGATTCTTGATGCACTTAATAATAATTTCATTATTATTTCATTTGCCCTATTTATTACTCTTGTTTCAACAAGAGTAGTCAAATCACAAATTTTTTCTACTTCAGCAATATTTAATTTCTTTACCTCATAAAAGCCAGATTTAATAACTGATCTTAAATCTTCAATAAGAGTTTTTGTATTCTGCTGTGTTTTTTCTTTATCGATGTACGGACAAATCATTAAAATACACCTCTACTTCATCAACCAATTTCTTTAAATCATTACCAATATTAAGATCACTGTCGATTAAAAATTCATTTTGGATCGTAGCACTGTTCGCAGGTTTTGCACGATACCGAATAGTTGTGTCTAATGTTTTTCCTCTAAAATATTTGTGGAACAGATTGACAATTCCTTTTTCATTGTTATTATCATTAATCATCGTCAACAATACTTTTAAGTCAAAATCAACATCCTTCATTTTTAAAAGCTTGCTTACAGAAACAATTAATCCTTTTAAAGAACCTCTATCTGGTTTAACAGGGATAATCACTAAGTCAGCAACTCTTAGTGCATTGCTCAAAATAACACTATCATCTGGTGCCTCATCTACTATTACAAAGTCATAATCATCTTCAATATATTTAAACGCAGACTTTAGATATCCAGTTATATCCTGATTAAAATTATGAAGTAAGCTTATTTTCGCATCACCAAGTGATAATGCAGAAGGTATTAAATCTAAGTTTTTTACTCTTGTTTTCATAATTACTTCTTTAATGTAACTAGGTTCTTCAAAAATATCTTTTAGATTAAAATTAATGGTGTAATCACTGTATAAACAGTCATTCAACTTATTTAAGAAATCTTCCTCATTCTTAATATCATCATTAAATTCATTGATAAATTTCTCATCAAGTTCGTTTCCAATATTGCCTGCAACATCTGTTGCATTTGCTTGTGGATCGCTGTCAATAAGCAGTGTTTTATATCCTTTATCAGCCATACCTTTTGCTAAAGATAGTACGGTAGTAGTTTTACTAACTCCACCTTTCATATTTGTAATTACAATTGTTCTCATATTTTTTTCCTCTTTTCCTTTTTTAAATTTCTTTGATCATAATTGCATCTGGGATCAGTAATGCTAAACGATACTTAGCCTCCCTCAACCGTTTATAATAACTATTTGTCGATATGTTCATCTCATTCTTCACTTCCTCTCTTGTGTAATTTAATATTTCTCTTTTTATCAAAATACATCTGTCTTCCTTATCCAATTTATTTATACAGTCAAACATTTCTATAAGAAACATTGTTTCTTCATTAGATTTGTCCAACAGATCTATCATTCTGCTTTCATATTTCTTAGAATCAACACTTGATTTCGAATCATCCATTTTTAATATCGAAGTTGTTGTAATAAAATTTGCATCAAAATCTCTTTCGAGATTGTCTATTAAATAAATTCTTATATCATTTTCCTTATCTTCCTCACATGCTATTTCAATGTTGTATCTTGCCCCTTTGACGATTCCTGAAAGATATTCCAATAATTCCTGAATATTCTCCATTGTTTTTTTGTTATCCAAAATTATACTCATCAGTCTCCCTCCCAAGCCTACATAGAATTTTTTTGCATATTTAAATTTATATTGATAAAAACGACAAAAAAAGCACTTTGCAAATTAGTTGCTAAGTGCTTCTATAAGTTAATTGCTAAGTGCTTATGTAAGTTAATATTTTTCGAATAAAAACAGATATTTCGCCCCATTTTTATTAAATAATCTAAAAAAATAAAATAAGAAGATAAATCATACAAAATAAAGTTATATACTTTATACTTGATTTCACAGTCATTTAAGCATATAACTACTAGATTTTATCTTTCCAATATGGTAAATTTCTATATAAACAAACCATATTTATATATTATATGATTTATTATCATATGTGTCATAGTTAAGTGCTAAATGACTATGCTCAATCCTGTTTCATTGGTAGTGAAACAGGATTTTTTATTTAGTTGTTTCGACTGTTTAAGTATATCACCTGAAAACATAAAAATAAATAAAAAATTGAAAAAATAACGATATTAATTATACCACTGCTTGATAATTTAAACATTTTTTAAATACTCATATATCAGTTTATAGAGTACAACTCTATTTTTAATCAAAATATTTCTCAATAATAAATTGTTAGACAAAATTTTATTTGATATAATACGTTTGTTATCGTCCCTCCTGTTTGGAGAGGAGGTGGTATAATAATGTCCGATTTGATTATTTCTGTCATGGCAGGTGTAATAGTTTATTACATATGCAAATAGTTAGACAAATATTTATAACGATAACTAGCCTAGTGTTAAGTTCACTGTAAAAACCAGAAAAGGTAAGGAGTGCATTCCTTACCTTTTTGTTTGCATTGTGATATAACAATGCCCGATTTACAGATAGATTATAACATTTAATCTATTCAATATCAAGTATATCTATTTTTTACTGTTTATACCATTTTTTATCATATATTTTATTACCGTCAATTCTTTCCATAATATCCTTGCAAAGTAATTGAGATATGTAATTTTATTCTATTTCATTTTGATCCCATTTCCTTCATTTCTCCCATAGCAATCAGTTCCCTGTTTAATTTAAATATTGCGAAATCAATATTCAAAACAATTCTACTGCAGCAATTGAAAAAATATAATTATCACAATCAAGAATTCTACAGTACTTACCATTTCACTAGATCTATTATCTGTAATCATCAATCTGTTTAAAGAATTATCTAATACCTATACCATCTTTGGGATTTAATCTATTATTTGTATTTATTTCCATTCCCCAATTTTTATTTCTATATGAATCTTTGGATATCATTCTTTTAGTCGTACTTTCTGCAATATACTTCACATTATCCCACTTTCTAAATTGCTTTCTAGCTTCTCCTTCCAAAATTTAACTTTTAATATTACATCTCTTTGAATTTTAAATAGTTTCCCACATAATATTAGAAATTATACATAATTTACAGTTCTGCAATATAATCATATATTTTTTTCAATTTTCTAATATCTTTTTTACTGTAACTGCCTTTAGTCATCTGCATTTTTAAACTCACCTTTAGATCATATAAATAGTCCTCAATTTTATTTTTTTCTTCACTTTTAATAACATCTTCAATTTTTTGAGCCATTTCTCTCTGAATTTTATTATTCACATGTAAATACGTATCCGTAATTTCTATATTTTCATGCCCAAGACGTTTTGAAACGTTGTAGACATCATTGGTTATTTCCAACATCATGGTAGCATGAGAGTGTCTAAAACCGTGCAGATTCATATTAGAAACATTGGATAACTCTTTATATTTAATAAAAAAAACGATCAAGAGTAGAATACGACAGCATTTTTGTATCACCAAAGACAAAATGATGATTAATGTTACAACTATATTCAGTCTTCTTATTAAGGTAATAATTAAGCAGTATTTCATTCAGGCTGTCATTAATATAAATAATACGATGTGAACTGAAAGATTTTGGTTCTTTAACAACCTGACCTCTACCTCTTACGCGACAGGCAGTAGAATTAATTGTTATTGTCTATTCTATCAGTTCTACATCTTTCCACATCAGAGACAGTGCTTCGCCTTTGCGCAGTCCAGTATAGAAAAAAACATTAAACAGTACATAGAATTTTTTCTTCATCAACATGACTTATAAACCTGTTGAAATCTCCGATACTCCATATAATTTAACATTTTTTATGTTTTTCCTTGTCAACAAGAGTATGGCTACGTTTTATCCTCATGACTGCTCAACTGTCGGTGTAAAGCAATTCATTAAAACACTATATTTAATCAATCGTTTAAGCAGTTCTACAATTAAATTAATATATGACACCGAAAATACATCACCACTTCTACTTCCATAGACACCTTCAACCATATCCTTTTGAAACTTCTTAATGGACTTTGGATCAATAGCTTCTAATTCTATATTTCCAAATACAGGTTTCAAATGAGATTTATAACGATATTTAATAGAATCTGTAGTCGTAACCTGATTGATCATATCGACATCTTCGATATATATGTCAAATAATTCATTTAAAGTCATAATACATTCCTCCCATAAAAAAATCAGCTTTAATAATACATTAAACTGATTTATTATACTACCAGAATATTATTCAAGCTGGCGTTTTTTCTTTATCTTCTTTTTTTCTGAAGTCATTTTATGGGAGTATTTATTAAGCTTGTAAAATGAAGTTTTCCAGTATTATCAAGCAAGTTATCAAATATATTCATAGGAACCCCTTCTACCTTTTTATCTGGATTTATCTTACAATCAACAGCATTATACCTAGCCCACAAAGATTTTTTCTTATTGTTAATGTTTATACATCTTTTTTCAAATTTATCTGATTCTTCTAATTTGCATACCACAAATGAATTGGGCCTGAATGTCAATATTTCTTTATCCGTCCATGTCATGATCTCATCAACACGGCCTACCCCGAAATCATGCTCAATATTTTTATTATGAGTCTTCCTTTTTACTTCAACAACAACCCAATCACCTATACTGATTTTCTCGTATTCCGGACAAATAAAATGATAAGGCTTGCTGTTGATATTGATTTTTCTAGAAACACCTCTAGCGAGCCTTACAACAGCTATCTGAAGCTCAGTTGTTTCAATATTAATTCTAATACCATTTCTTTCACCTTATTATTAGTATATCAGCTTATAAAATCAAAAAACACAACAAAAAAATACTATATCCATATATTTTTTAACTCAAAGTAAGATAAATATATATTATACAGTTCACAGAACAAAAAATATAGAAATAAGCCTTTAAATAAAATCAATCAAATTTAAAATTGAATGATAAACATCTGATACACGCTAAATACATATAATCCGCGCGGAGCGACACAATACAACAATTTCAAATTAAATCATTACAAAAAAAGAGTAACGAACATATAGTTCATCACTCCCCACAGATGGAATATTTGGATTAGAGCATTACCCACGCCTTCCTACAGTACAATTCTATTCTACATTTTTTTTGAATAATATTTCAATATTTTTTCAAATTTTATTGCATCTATTCTTTACTTCTGTAATTAGTCCGGTTAAACACTGTACCTGTTCATAACGCAGACTTTCTCAGTACAATTGTTCTTTTAAATGATTATTTACATTTTTAGCTCTAAATAAATCATATGATTTATAAGCAGCTATAAGATAATATATTCGTTATCACAACTACGAAAGAAAAAAATTTAAAAAGAAAAGGATTAACACCTTTAGACTATAGGCCTCAATCCTTATCCATATCAATTTAATTTTAAATGAAACTTAATGATTCAAAACACTTAAAGCCTTTTTATTAAGTTAAAATCAGATTGCTATGTGCTAGTATAGTGTATGTAATTTATAAACTACAATTTTAAATATTAGATCCCAATGTAACTTTGACAACACCACCAGAAAAAGTTGGTTTGATACTTACCATTAATGTGTGTGTCTTAGTTCCTCCTATTACCGGTAAAGTGTAATCAACCTCATATTTACCATAAGCATTAGATGGAGCATAACTAAGGCTTCCCCAACTATACCTGTCACGTATAAATGTTGTCCCAGCCAAAGAATTATATCTACCATCACTTACTTCAGTTATGAAAGAATTGTATGGATTTACCGAACCAGTATACCTTGCTTTCATTGTAATTATACCATCATCATAAGTAAAGTACCTGTTAAATGAGCCGATTGGAATTGTTTCTCTTGTTTTTAAAGACAAATCTTCACCCATTTTTAAACAAATTGTTTTATCTCCATTTTTAAACGTTTTAGTCTGTTCATTTGGATTAGACAGGCTGAATTCAGCCTCGTATAAAACAGCTTCACTTGAAGAATCTGATGCACCATTAACTCCAACAGGAAACATGAACGCACAAACAAATATTAAAGTTAGACAAAGAAACAACTTTATAGATTTTTTCATAATATATACCTCTCCTTATATAAGATTATGCCAGCAAAAGCAATTGATTTATAACTCCTACCTCATTTATATGATATCAAAAAAAAGCATTATTTTATCAACGCTTTTTTTATTTTTTATAAAATTATGGTATTATAAAAATGTAAGAGGAGGGGTAACGATGATTGGATTTATATTTTGGATTATACCTATAATAATCTTTTGGATCAAAACAGATCAAATAATTAAAGCTATCAAAGAAAACACTTCTAAAATAGCTGAAACGAAAGAGGATACAAATAACGATAACGAAAACATCAAATAATTGCCATAAGTAGTTCTAAAATAGTATAAATACTAAGTTTCAGCACTATTCAAAGCAATAAATATCCACCGGCTTAGCCGGTGGTTTTACATTTGCGGGCATAGCCCTGCTCTCAGAGCGCATGTCTC
>OGGM01000254.1_pt1 | contig 48139 bp, 42 predicted proteins | sample 1571251 | NCBI WGS metagenome assembly OGGM01 (sample SAMEA2582076, study PRJEB24529) | metagenome | biome: Human gut stool | place: China | collected 2011 | reverse complement strand
CCTCCACTTAGAACACGATTTTCTAAGAAGATATAACCTTATTGAAGCCAGTAAAATCAAGGATTTTGGGACTTTTTACCAACACATTTTGTCCACCCTCTAAGTTTATCAAAAGAACTTAAAATAGCGATGGAGCCAGTAATTTACTGGCTCCATCGCCTATAAAACCAACACGTTTTGTCCTATAACCCCGTTTTGTCCTATAACCCCATTCTCGTTAGTAACTAGCACAATAAAAATAGCAGGGCTACCACCCTGCTATTTTTTCGTTCATATGAGACTATGTCACATATTGACATCCCTTGTCATATATAGAATAACACTTCACTATAGTGTAGTCAATAAATCCTCTACGCAATCACTCTTAAAAGCTTATCCACTCTAAATTCTCAAAATTATTTAAAATTCGTTTATCCATTTTTACCACTTGATTGGAAAACTCTATTCGATTATTAACAAATGAAATATCTGTATACCATTCCTTTAAACTAGCATACACTTCATTCTCTAGATCAATAATCATGGTTTCAATAGGATCCCAAGTTTTGCATCTTACAGACTCCACCATAACCATACTACTCCCTATAAAAGTAACATCCCTACCATAAATCCAAAATGGCAATGCTTTCCCCTTTATAGAAATAGAGTATATAGCATCTCCATGAGGCGGTTCTGTTTCATATTGTGCTTTTATATTGTACTTTTCCATTATCTCATTGCTAGCATTTTCTATATATGGCAACGTTGAAATCTTATAATTATCTGCGTTCATATAAGCTCCGTTATTTTTAATATCAAGCACGCCAAAGAGGACTGTATATCGCTATTTGTGTAAAGAGTATTTTGCTATACTTATTACGAAGAGAATCCGTAGTTACTATCATTGCACTAGTTAAGTAGTACAACGATAAACTTAATTAGCACCTACACTGTTAATCATTTCTCTAGCCCGCTCAACAGAAACTGGTTCATTAAATAAAAACACATGGTTCTGCCCCTCATGTTCCCATGACGCTAAGTAAACGGCATCATCCACCATTCGATAGGTTACCGTCATCCCATTTACAATAGCTGTTTTCTGAGGTAAGTAATCCTTATAATCGCCTGCAATATTACCTGATAGAGTCGATACACGATACTTAATATATTTCGGCATATCATCTACACGGTCAACATATCTCCCTTTTAAAAGCTCATGATAGGCATACACGACTTGTAATACATCGTGATCCACAATGGATACATGTACAGGACGTAACCCCTCTAATCCACTTGGCAAATGCGGTTTAAAATTCAAATGTCGCTCAGCCTCATATACAGTATCAAACAACTCTAGCGATTGACCTTTACGAGTGCTTTTATAATCGCTATCAGTTATAGTACAACTACCTAGGCCGTCAGGACATGGAAACTCATTTCTGTCACCATAGGGTTGATCATATATAGAGTTGCCATTAAGGCGAAACCGCACCGAGTCATCTGCAGAGACAACATTGATGGAACCTATGAAAGCTAACATAGCTAACGCACATACAACCTTTTTCATAACTATCCCCTTATAGCACTATTTTTCTACATTCTTATCTGCTACTAGCGGCGTAGTTTCTGGTTGTTTCAAATCAAACATTCCATGCATCAGCTTATCCGGTAAGCCATAATTCATGACATTATTTTCTACACGACTATAAATAGCACTTCCAAGAGCATCACGAATGTCCTCAAATAGTTTTTTGTCTTTTATCAACATCTTAAAGAACTCTTCATTAGCTTTAAATCGCTTAACAGCAATTCCCATAAACTCTTGGTCAAATAATATTTTAAATGTTTTATATCCGTTGTTATTGATATAGTCGCGCCACTTAGGATCTTTTGCAATATCTTGTTCTATTTGCAATATCACTTTATCCATTTCAGTAAATTCAGTGCCATAACGTTTATTAAAGTCCTCAATAATCTCGTTAATCGTTGTAATCAAGCTGTTTTTACGACCTACTTTACCTGTAATAGGTTGTAATCCAGTTTCTTCTGGTACCAAATCAATTGATCCATGGGAGCCTTTTTCCAAACGGTAATACTCGAGCATTATCTTATCATCTAAATCGACATGGTCCTGATGTTCCTTTGGCAGTTGAATAGCAAGGAACTTAGCATAGATACTGAAGGTATGGAGTTCTTTATCAAACAATCTACATACCTGTGTAATAAAGGAATATAAACGATTAAAATGTTGTAGAGTCCCTTTAAAAATATCTCGATCAGCTTCCTCTAAGGATTCAAAGCGTTTGATGGCTGGCACAATATACGATTGAAGTTTCCCTAAATCTCCCATCGTTTGATTTTGGCTTTGATAGAATAATTCTCCAAATCGTTCTATATCATGTACATCATAAACATTGAACTTATCTAACGTTGACTTAACATCATATAGCGTATTAGGATCGGTTTCTTTATCTAACTTAGTTTCTTGATAGAATGGTGCGAAGGAGCTCAAGATATCATCTTCACTATTAACAAAGTCTAATACAAACGTATCTTGTTTGCCTTTCATAGTTCTATTAAGACGAGATAGTGTCTGAACAGCCTTTACCCCTGAAAGCTTTTTATCCACAAACATGGTATGTAACAAAGGCTCATCAAAACCAGTCTGATATTTCTCTGCAACGATAAGCATGCCATATTCATCATTATGGAACGTACCTGGTAATGCTTTTTCCTTAATATGATTACCATCTTTATCTATATTCAAAGACTCTTCCGTATAGGTTCTCCCATTATCATCAATTTCACCAGAAAAGGCTACCAATACTTCCAAATCTGGACGTTCCATTTGCTCTATCTGGCGACGAAACTCTTGAACATAGCGAACTGCATGTAATCTTGATGGTGTAACAACCATGGCCTTTGCACGACCACCAATTTTATGTCTAGTAACATCCATAAAATGGCGTAACATAACTGCTGTTTTTTGCGTAATATTATGCGGATGTAAGGTTTGGAATTTACGAATAGCTTTCATTCCAGCTGCTGAATCCAATTCAATATCAACATCAACAAGACTCGCTATTTTATAGTATGTATTGTAGGTCATATAATTTTTTAGAACATCAAGAATAAACCCTTCATCTATAGCTTGTTGCATAGAGTAGATATGGAATGGATGGTATTCACCCATTTCATCACGAGTACCAAATAGCTGCAAGGTCTTTGCTTTAGGAGTCGCAGTAAATGCAAAGAAAGATAGATTATCATGCTGACCTTGTGCAACTAACTCCTTAACGAGTTTATCCACTTCATCTAAAGCATTTTCCTCATCTTCATAAGCCCAATCAGCATATTCTTGTAGAGCTTTCTCAGTATTTGCAAGGGCTTGTTTTAATTTACGAGCTGCAGATCCAGTTTGAGAAGAATGCGCTTCATCTACAATGACAGCAAAGTTACAACTTTGTGCTTTCACCTCTTCATAGATAACAGGGAATTTTTGTAATGTAGTAATGATAATAGGCGTACCACTTTCAATAGCCTCTTTTAACTGTTTAGAGGTCTTATCCACACGTTGTATAACCCCTGGAGTGTGGTCAAATTGAGAGACCGTATTCTGTAATTGACTATCCAAAACCTTTCGATCAGTTACAATAATTGTGGAACGAAAAATCTTCTTATCATTCTTATCATGCAACCCAGACAGGCGATGAGCCAACCAAGCAATAGAATTGGATTTACCCGAACCAGCAGAGTGTTGAATCAAGTAATTGTGCCCTGCACCATTCTCTTTTACATGTTCTAACAATTTTGTTACTACATCTAATTGGTGAAAGCGCGGGAAAATCAATATTTCATCAGTTATATTACCAGCGCTATCTTTCACAACAGATAAATGCATATATTTTTGCAAAATTTCTAACAATCTATCTCGTTGAAGAACACATTCCCATAGGTAGGATGTATCGTACGTATCAGAATTAGGATTGCCAGCACTTCCGACATTACCAGCACCATTAGAGCCTTGATTAAATGGAAGAAAATACGTGCTACTGCCATTTAATTTTGTTGTCATATGCACTTGTGTTAAATCGACTGCAAAATGAACTAACACACGGCGATTAAACTTAAATATTAGATCTTTATTAGATCTATCAAATTTATATTGAGAAATCGCATTAGTTGCATTCTGTCCTGTGAACTGACATTTCAATTCCATACTAACAACAGGGATACCATTTAAGAATAATACAATATCTACACTGTTGTTATTTGATATAGAATAATGTAATTGACGAGTACAATGAAATATATTGGATTCATATTGTGCTCGTGCAGTTTCATTCATGGAAGTCTCTGGTTTCCAATACACAATGCGGAAGGTAATACCTCTATCCTTAAAGCCATGACGTAAAATAGATAATAACCCATCATGTTCTACAGAGTCATTAAAGCGCTTTAAAAATTGCTGCTCACAAGAGTCTCCATATAACTTCGTATACCGTTCCCACTTCTTTGGTTGGCTTTGTTTTATAAAAGACAACAAGGTTTCAGTATCAAGAGCCAATCCTCGATTAAATACCTTTGGATTGCCTTTTACATATCCGCCTGTAGTACATAAAAATGATTCAATATCACTTTCAAAACGCTTTTCTTTTACGTCAAATTCAGACATGAGGCACCTCCTTTTTACCAGTTACTACTTCATAAATTAAGGATCGTTTATATTCAGTAAGAGTATCAATAATGGTCAATTTCTGAGAAATCACTCTATCAATAGCATCACATTTATCGTCTAGGTAATCGATAATTTGCTCTTGTTCATCTAACTCAGGTGTTGGTACTACAGTATTCCCGATTTCAAAGAAATTCAATCCTTCTCTATTAGCACCTGATTGATAAATATCTATTGACGTTTTTCCAATACTAGAATTCCAAAAGTATTGCATGAACTTAGGTCTCATCTGGCTATTACATCTTATAATACAAACATGTTGATTAACATTAGCTAGTTCATCAGATTCATATAAACAAGCTCTACCTATTGACCCTCCAGTTATATTTAACAAGACATCATCTCTGTAGACACGAGTATTACTCATTGTGCAATCAATCTCAGGGGAAATAAAGACAGCACTACTCAAATCAAAGTATCCATCATGTACATTTTGACTACGAATAAAGAGAATGCCTTCATCAATGTAAACATCACTCCCACCTTTTGGTGTTTTGCCACTCCCTATTTTACTAGTCAAATATTTAATTTTTTTCACATTCCAATGTTCAGGAATCATGCCTATCCACTCAAGTCTAGTTTTTTTCATTTTAGTACTAGAATTTAATCCCCTAGTTATAACCTGAGTAATAATAGCTTGCTTATATTCTTGTAACTTTTCAATAACAGACTGCTCTTTAGCAATGATAGTATCAATTTGAGTACATTTACTATCAAGATAATCAGCTATTTGATGCTGAACACTTAATGGTGGCAATAATGTTTTTATAATAGCCATCTCATTATTCATGATTTTATAACCATTTGTATCTATGCGTCTTTCATTATACGCAATATGTTCAAGTGCATACTTTTGATATCGTAAATCAACTAAAACATTCGCAGGATTCAAGGTACCACATACATTAGTGCAATTATAATAACCCGTACGCAAAAATATCGCCCCTGCATTGGCACCATCAGTAGTCCAAGTTAATTGCGGATAATCATAATCATATGTATCAATATATCCTAAGCAACCATTATCTTTTGTCTGTGAAGAATATACAGGATAACCAGTCTCTTCCAATTCAGTTTGTGCTATAACACGACCTCTCCCTATAGAGAACAAGCGTTTAACACTAACTAATTGCCAGTCTACAGGTATATTCCCAATCCAGGGTACCCCACTATCTTTCATTTCTCGCATTATTTAAACACCTCTATTAGAGCCCCATCTAATTCACTTTCTAAAGCCTTAATCTCAGCCATAATTTCATCAGTTGAACGTGGCGCTACATATTTGTAAAAATGCCGTGTAAACGGAATTTCATAACCAATTTTATTCTTCTTAATATCAATCCATGCATCTGGAGCAAAAGGTAATACCTCACGTTTGAAGTATGTTTCTATATCTTCTTTAAGCGGTACAATTTCAGTATCGCGACGTTTTGTGTCAGCTTTCGGCTTACCTTTTACCAATACAGGTTTGCCAGCTTCATCAAGTACCGGTCGTTCTACCGTAATTTTTGTATACCCGAAATCTTCATTATCAAAGATTTTACTGATTTCAGTTTCTCTGAACTCACCATAAATCTTAGTGATTTCCTGAATAGTGCTTTCAGGAATATCATTCCGTTTATTACCTAATGACTTACGTCGTTTTTCATATAAATCATTAGCATTAATGAGTTGTACCTTTCCTTCTCGAGGTGTACCAGCTTTCTTATTTGAAAGTACCCAGATATAGGTTGCAATTCCTGTATTGTAGAAAATATCATTTGGCAATGCAATAATTGCTTCCAACAAATCATTTTCTAAAATATAGCGTCTAATTTCAGACGGGCCACTCCCCGCATCACCAGTGAATAATGGTGAACCATTATGAATAATCGCAATGCGAGAGCCTTGAGGGTTCATCTTTTTAATAGCATTTTCTAAAAATAGCATTTGTCCATCTGATGTTGATGGCAAGCCAGGCCCAAATCGGCCATCAAAGCCTAATTTAGCTTCGCTTTTAACAATGGCTTCTTCATTTTTCCATTCTCGGCCAAATGGCGGATTAGAAATAATATAGTCAAAAGTTTCGCCTGAAAATTGATCATCAGATAGTGTATTCCCACTTTTAATACGTTCAGCATCATTACCTTTAATGAGCATATCTGCCTTACAAATCGCAAAGGTCTGATCATTCAATTCTTGTCCAAATGAAATCAGTTTAGAGGTGCTATTCAAATTCGCAAGATATTCTTCTGCTACTGAAAGCATCCCACCAGTACCACAAGCACAATCATAAATGGTACGAGCCACGTTTTGTCCACTTAGCACCGCATTATCGTCATGGAAGAGAATATTAACCATTAAGCGGATTACCTCACGAGGAGTATAATGCTGACCAGCATCTTCGTTGTGAGCTTCTGAAAATCGACGAATAATCTCTTCAAATACGTAACCCATTTCAAGATTGCTGATGTGATCTGGATGCAAATTAGCCTTATCAGTAGTAAATTCTTTTATTACCATATACAAAATATGCTTATCTGCCATTGTTGTAATATGATTATCAAATTTGAACTTTCTAATGATATCTTGCACATTATCAGAAAAACCATTGATATAATCTCTGAAATTACTTTCAATATTATCAGGGTCATCAAGCAAGGTCTTAAACGTATACTTACTAATGTTATAAAATTTATGGCCAGCTACTTCATACAGTAAACCATCTAATAAATCCAAATTCTGATCTTTTAATTTATTATATGTATCAAGCACAGCAGGTTTTGTATCGGCTAAAATACAGTCAAATCGTCTTAGAACTGTAAGGGGTAAAATTACCTCTCCATATTCGTGTGGTTTATACACACCTGTTAATTTATCTGCAATAGCCCAAATAAGGGATGCTTTTTCATTTACACGACTACTTAAACTCATGGTACCTCCGTATATATATATCAGCATAAAAAGCTACTAACGTTTATTCAGAACGGCTTAAAATGACCGCTAATCATATAAAAATAAGAATATTTACTTAACATTTAAATTTTACCATTAAAGTTTGCAAAAATACCACTAGTCAAGCCTATCCCCTAGATAAGTACATATGTTTGCAGTATAATATAAATAAGATATCAGCACTTTAATTAGGTATTACAACATACATTGACAACAGATTGCAATATTTGTTATAGTAACTATACAAAGAGTTAGTAATGAACCTGAGGGAACATTACGGAGGCGAAGCAATCTGCGGATTGCTTCGCCTCTTTTTTATTGGGAGAGAAACTTCATGGCAAAACCATTCCAAACACATAATCAACAACTAAAAATGCTCCGTAAGCGTAATATTCTTATTACTAATGGCAGTAAAGCAAAAGCTATATTAATTAGAGAAAACTACTACCAATTAATTAATGGTTATAAACATATATTTTTAGATACAGTCGAAAGTAAGAAACGACAAGATGATTACTATAAAAACGGAACTACTTTTGAACAAATATATGCCCTATATGAATTTGATAGAAACCTAAGGAATATTCTCATGAAGTATATTCTTATGACAGAAAACTCTATAAAGTCCAAAATTGCCTATCAATTCTCCTCAGAACATCCCAAAGAAGCATTCAGCTATTTTAATATCAATAATTATAGAGATACTAACCACCAGCAAACGACTTCACTAATTGCAACCCTATCGTCGGTAACTAAGCAAAACACTGACTCCAACACTAAGTCAGGACCATTTTATCACTACTTTAATGAACATAAAGAACTTCCTCTATGGGTACTGATAACTAAGCTTACTCTGGGGCAAACATGTAACCTTTTTTACAATCTAAAAGAGCCCACCCAAATCGAAATTTTAAAATCAGTACTCTATGAATTTAAAAACAACTGCAATGTAGCAGCAACTAAAATCATTCTTCAAAATTATTTAAAAGATTTTATGAGTGCAATAAACTGTATAAAAGCATTTCGCAATGTTTGTGCTCACGAAGATCGACTCTATGACTACTATGCTAAAAATAAGGATGGCAGACCCATTCAAACTAGCTTCTTTTATATAAGTATCACGACACCAGCCTTCCAAGGTGGAGTTTTTGATATCATCTTACTACTCCGCTTGTTCCTATCAAAAAAAGACTATAAACAATTATTACATCGTATATTTGATGAACTAAACAAACTAAAAAAGGAATTACCTTCGAATCTTTATTCTGAAGTTACTCGTAAAATGAAACTACCTAAAGATTGGATATCCGAGTTAAACAAATTCATTTAATATAACAGAACCTTATCACGATATATATTAGATGAATCCCCTCATTCAAATTATTTTATTAAAGTATAATTAATTTTTCAGCTATTCAAAGCAAGAAGACTGCTATTTAAAACAGCAGTCTTCATTTATTTATAAATTAAATCCAAATTTTTCACCTACATTTATCATAAATCTATTACATTTGATAGCATCTATCATAAATCATTCTACTATTCAAAATAACTGTAGATGTTATAATGAAATCATCAAAAGGAACAAGTGCTCATATGATACTAAGTGCACTATTCCAAAACTATTAGTAGTTAGATGGAGGAAATAATCATGACACATACACAATTAACACAACTCGTACAAGCGTTATTAGATGCACCACAAAGTAATCCAACTGTAAAAGATTTTGCTCAATCTTGGCTCGATGCAGAAGGCACAGAAAAACAAGCAGAGCTTACAAAGCAACTCGTATCCGTAGCAGAGCAAAACATTGCACTCATCGATGAAACAATCGGCTTTGCAGGTTCTGAACTCGCTGTACAAATCCTCGGCGAAGAAGGTGCTGCTAACCTATTACAGCACGCTAAAGACATCAAAGCAGAAGGTGCAGAATTCTGTGACTGCCCTAGTTGCACGGCCGCAAAAAATATTATCGATTTGAAAGCGGAAATTGGATAAACCTATATGTTTCAAATTAAATAATAAATATATAGCAAAAGGCCCCTGTTCACAAACAGGGGCTCTTTCTTTTTACTCACTCGCTTCCACAAGTGCTTGTGTATATGGATGTACCGCTTCTTTGAGTCGTTTTGATTCGATGGTTTCTACGATTTGTCCGTCTTTCATGACGATGATTCGGTCTGTTACGGCTTGTAATAGTCCGATGTCATGGCTGACAAATACGTAGCCGAAGGGTTGTTCCGTATATAGTTTTTGTAGGAGGTCTAGCACCAACTTTTGGTTTACCGCATCAAGGGCCGATGTAGGTTCATCAAAGAGTACTAATTTAGGATTCATCAGCATGATCCGTGCTAATACAACACGTTGTAGTTGACCACCACTGACTTCGTGAGGGTATTTATAGACCGTATGTTCCGGTAAGTCTACCCGCTGTATCCATTTACGGATATCGTCCTTTGCTGCCGCTATATCCATGAGACCATAGTTAATATACGGCTCTAAGAGAAATGCTTCTAAGTTCATCCTTGGAGGAATCACCGCCAAGGGATTTTGAAACATCATCTGCATAGAACGATATATTTCTGTATGGTTTTGAATGGATGTTACGTCTTCACCAAAGAGTCGCAGACTCCCAGAGGTAGGTTTTTCTAACATAGCAATCAGTCTAAGGAGAGTACTTTTACCAGAACCACTGCCACCTGCAATGCCTACTCGTTCATTGGGAGCCACGGAAAAGGATACGTTATCAACGGCATGGACCGTATGATGGTGGTTCGTATATTGTTTACAGATTTTCTCGAGTTGAATCATACTACACCACTTTCGTTACAGAATCTAACAAGATACGAGTATACTCATCCTTTGGATGGGCCATGACCTCTTCAGAGGATCCCACTTCAACGAGTTGCCCCTTATTCATAACCCCAATGCTATTGGCAATGCGAGCAGCCGCCTTGATATTATGGGTTACAATAATCACCGTTGCCCCAAGAGCCTGTGTTACCTCTTTCATAAGGTCCAATACAGAGGCTTGCACGAGCATATCTAAGGCGCTAGTCGGTTCGTCGGCAAATACGATACTAGGCTTCAAGATGAGGCTTAAGGCTATGGCTAACCGTTGTTGCATACCACCGCTCAACTGAAACGGATAGGACTGCAAGATACGTTCTCCATCGGTTAAGTGAACGAGATTAAGCATATCTATAACGCGACTTACATCATAGCTTTCACCATGGGCATGAAATAAATCTTTGAAGTGATTTTCTACGGTTCGATTTGGGTTTAAATAAGCGCTGGGATTTTGAAAGATCATGGAAATCTTTGTACCCCGCAATTGTCGCCAATCACCATCACTTAATGTAGAAATATCGGTTCCGTTTAGCAAAATTTGGCCGCTAATGTTAGCTTGTTTCAACATGCCAAAGGCGGCACGAACTAACGTAGATTTACCAGAGCCGCTTTCACCAACGATGGCAAAGACCTCACCATTGGGCACGGAGAAGGATACATCGCGCACCGCTTGCTCCGCACCATATGAAATTGTAACCTTATCAAATACGATACAATCAGATTTATTCAATAGTAGAATCCTTTGTTAATAAGTAGTAGTCGATTGGATGTACTGGTACATTTTTAACTTTTGTAGTAGATACAACTGTTGCACTTGGATACATCAAGTAGATATCTGCTACGTCATCAACTAAGATTTGTTGTGCTTGTTTGGCAATATTAGAGCGTTCATTTTGATCAAATGTTACGGATAATTGATCGATTAATGCATCCACTTGAGGGTTGGAGTAAGCACCAACATTTGCTTTCGCACCAGTTTTGTAGAACAAGCTGAGGTACCAGTACGGGTCATTTGTAGACATAGTAACTACTGCACGTTCTACTAAATCAAAACCATCTGTACCAAGTGTGTCTACTTCACCAGCGCTTTGTAATTTCTTAAGAGTTACAGCAATGCCAGCTTTTTTCAATTCTTGTTGAATTTCTTCGTATAAGCTTGTGTCTTTACCCCAAATAGCAAGAGTTAGAGATAATTCTTTACCATCTTTAGCATAGATGCCATTTGCATTTTTAGCATAGCCAGCTTGAGTCAAGATTTGGTCAGCTTTCGCTACATCTGTCATCGGTTTATTAACAATCGCATCATAGCCTAAGTTGGCAGATGGCGGGAATGGAGCCGCACCTGGAGTCGCACCATTACCAATGATTTTCGCCATGGAATCATAGTTAATAATATGAGCAATAGCGGAACGCACCGCTTTATCATGCAATGGAGATGCTTCTGTATGGTTCAATTTCAACATGAGTACACGAACGCCTGCAACGTCTTGAATATTGAAGCCATCTTTGAACAAGCTACGGTTAGCAGAGTCCACTTTTTGGATTACATCAACATCTTTAGATTGCAATGCCATAGCGCGTTTGTTGTTATCTTCGATGTCTTTTACAGTTACAGAATCAAGAGCTGGTTTACCGCCCCAGTAATCTGCGAAGGCAACGAGTTCAATTGTTTCACCTTTTTTGAAATTAGTGATTTTGTAAGGGCCTGTAAGAACTGGTTTAGATGCTACATCTTTAAGGTCTGCAGTATCCATGATAACGAAAGCAGGTTCAGTCAAGCTGGATAACAAGGAACCATTAGGCTCTGTAGTTTTAATGATCAAGTTTTGACCATCTACTGTGATGGACTCGATTTTAACTGCTTTAGCGGAACGAGCACTTTGTTTCATCGTATACTCGATGGACTCTTTTACCTTTTGAGGCGTCATTGGAGTGCCATTGTGGAATTTAACGTTTTCACGGATGTGGAATTTCCATGTTGTAGGGTCCACATTTTCCCAAGAGTCTGCTAATTGTGGAGTAAATTTCATATCTGGTGTTACCGTTGCCAATGTTTCACCAGCGCCGATACGAGTCAATGTCCACGCATCCCACTCGTGAGTTGGGTCTAATGTTTCACCAAACCAATACAAACCAACATTCATATGCTTCCCTTGTTTGCTGTCTTTAGCAGTATCATTGCCACAGCCGACCAAGAGAGCTACCATGCACAGCATAGTTAGACACGCTAATAACCAACGTTTCATAACTTCTCCTTTTTTTGAACATCACCTCTGTAAAAGAGGCTTTCACCATAAAAAATCTATACACAGTACGGTTAACGAGATACATCGAGGGCATCGCGCAACGCATCACCAATATAGTTAAATAAAACGACAGTAATAAAAATTGCGAGCCCTGGATAAATTAACAGCCACGGTGCCGTTTGTAGGAAATCTCGGGAACTCAACAAGATAGCGCCCCACTCCGGATCTGGCGGTTGCACACCGATACCGATGAGCGAGAAACTAGCTACCAAGATGATCGTCTCCCCTAGATGTTGAATAATAACGATCACCAACGGTGGCAAAACATTCGGCAGAATATAGCGCCACAGAATTCGTAGATTTGAAGCACCCGACATGCGAGCAAAGGTAATATACTCTGCGTGGCGTTCAATCTGTACGAGGCCTCTCGTGATACGGGCATATTCCGCCCATTTCGTAATGCACAGGGAAATGATGACATTCGTAATGCTCGGTCCCATGATACCAACGAAAGCAATGGCAATGACCATGTTCGGGAAGCCAAGTACTAAATCGATTAAACGAGATAACCAACGGTCAACGCGAGGTGTAGAGAATCCTGCTAATCCACCAATAACGATACCGATGGCTCCACTAATGCCAATGATGGTGAAAGCAATCCCTAAAGAGGCTTTACCACCGTACAGAATACGAGACCACACATCACGACCGAGTTGGTCAGTCCCTAATAGATGGGTACTACTGATATCTTGTAAGCGGTCCGCAACACTCGTCGTTTCAGGATCAAAGGGTGCTATATACGGAGCACACAGGAAAAATACAATCCACAAAGCGGATAATACCAACATTGCATATAAAGTATAAGGCTTTCGTCTACTCATAGGAGCCTCCTTTTATAGCGGCTCTTCGCTTCGGATTCAGCCAAACACTCAATACATCAATGATAATATTAATCACGATGAACACCATAGTAATCCAAATAATGTAACCTTGCATCAATACATAATCGCGAGCCATAATACCTTGCACCATCATGTAACCAATACCTTTTATGGCGAATACCGTTTCAATAACGGCAGATCCACCTAGCATAGCGCCCATCGTTACCCCCATCATAGGCAATAACATAAGTCCTACATGAGGGAATATGTAACGGGTGTAGACCATCCATTCTGGCAAGCCTAATGCTCGCGCCCCCTGTACAAAGGGCTGTCGCGACACTTCTAAAATAGCATTGCGCAATCGACGAATGTAGAGACCACATATCCATAAAGCAAGGGTTACCGCAGGCAGAACATAGGCAGAAAAGCCAGTGGTATTCGTTACTGACACTAACTGTAATTTAACACCGAATAGGTACAGTAATAATAAACCGACCCAGAAGCTAGGTATTGCTAACGCTAAGAATGTAACGAGACGAACCCCATGATCAATCCATGTGTCTTGATACTTTGCAGATAGCATACCGAGCGGTATGATCACCACTATCCCTATAACAAGAGATAAGGATACGAGCCCTAAGGTATTAGGCAAGGCGCCACCAAGAATGGTCGCTACTGGTAAAGCGTACAGAATGGACTCACCAAAGTCCCCTTGTACAATTTGACCTAACCAACGTAAGTATTGCTGCCACCAAGGATCATTGAGCCCCAACTGCTCTCGTATCTGTGCAACTACAACTGGATCTGGTGTAGCTCCTAGAAGATTAAACTTCATCGACACGGGATCAATAGGAGATAATTTTATCAATACAAATGTACCGATGGTAACAACCAATAAAATACCTACAATACCTGCCAAACGCTGTAGTATTAATCGATACAATACATCACCTGCCTTCTTCATCAAATAATAACCATATTATATTATAACAATGATTCTTATTTTTAGATATACCCCTATGTATATATTAGAATGATTTTCATTATGAAATTTTAGCATATATACTAAAACGGCCCCTCATGAGAGGAGCCGCTTCTTATATAACCCTTACAGTGTCCATGCGAGTGTTTCACCACAGCTCGCATGCCTATCCCACTAGGCGGGACTGTTATATTATTTTGTATATGCTGTATGTGCTGTAGGTGCTACAGTGTTAGCAATGATCGCTTTTGCCATATCGCGAGTTACAGGGCGTTCAAAGTACATCGCATGAGTTTGACCATCTTTCGTCCAACCTGCGAGGTAGACCATTTTGTTGCCACCTTTGAAAGTAACCTTTGTACCATTTACTTTTTCTGTAGCTGTAACGCGATAATCCTTATGATCACCACTGATATCACCTGTTGTATTAGCTACGCGATAAATGATGCGTTTGCCTGCTGCTTGATTACGAGTTACATCTTCCCCAACTTGGTAACCATACACAACTTGTAAAACATCTTTATTGATTGTGCTTACAGACTCAATATTATAGCCTACAGGTAATACTTTAGGTAAATGAGGCATAATATTCATGTATTTAGCGGCTTCATCAATAGTGCTAAATTCATGTATAGGATTTGGCATGCCAACCATAGGCGCTGCTTGTTCTGCTACCATAGGCTTAGCTGGATCAGGTGGTACATCATAAGTACCTTGTGCACCAGCTACAGTATAAGAACCTACGCACGCACATGCAACCGCCATCAATAGAATTTTTTTAACCATCCGTATAATCTCCCTTCGGTTAACACAAATATTATTAAAAACACATTATTATATATGTGATGTTTCTTCAACAATATTACGGATAATAGCCTTCGTCACATCTCGTGTAACGGGATGATAAAAATCTAGCGAGTGATTTTGTCCATCTTTCATCCACGATGCAAGGTAGACCATGTTGTCACTGCCTTTGAAAGTAACCTTTGTACCGTCTACACGTTCAGTTTCTATCACCTTATGAATCTTGTGGTCGCCGCTGATATCGCCAGGTAATTTAGATGAGCGATATATAATATATGCGCCGCCAGCTTGGTTATAGTATGGATCCGCACCAGGTTCATAGACATAAACAACTTGTAATATATCTTTCTCTAAGGTTATGACAGATTGAATATTAAAGCCTACAGGTAACAACTTTGGCATCTGTGGTGTAATATTCATATACTCCGCCGCTTCTTTAACTGTGGTGAACACATGTACAGGACTCGGCATAATAAAATTTGGTTCCGTTGATTCAACTGAGATTCCACCAGTCATAGGCACAGAACGATCCCCAACAGATGGCTCGTGAGCACTAGTAATGCTATAGAAACCAATAGCTGCACATGCTAAAGAAGTCACTAGTAATGTCTTTATCTTTGTTGTCATAACAACAATCTCCAAAAGCAAGAATACTGCCTATATCATTTTAACAAGCTTAGTATTTATCCTATTATTTCTTATGTACCATAAAGCCTGCCGCTTGTTGGTTCGCCATGATGGTTACATCAGAGATTTGCAAGCGTTTAGGTTGGTTTGTTACATATAGTACTACATCGGCTACGTCTTCTGGTTGAACAGCCTCAATGCCAGCATAAACGGAAGCTGCTCTTTCAGCATCTCCGTGAAAGCGAACTTCACTAAATGGAGTTTCTACGATACCTGGTTGAATGGTAGTAACCTTAATATCTGTAGCTATGGTATCCATACGAATGCCATCGGCCAACATTTTGACAGCTGCCTTTGTAGCACAGTACACAGCGCCGCCTGGGTACGCATAAATTCCAGCAGTAGAGCCCATGTTCACAATATGACCACTATTTTGAGCCATCATGAACGGCAATACAGCCTTAGTCACATAAAGAAGGCCTAATACATTCGTATTAATCATTGTGACTGCATCTTCTACGGTACTATCTTGAAATGGATCGAGTCCCTGTGCCAGACCTGCATTATTTACAAGTACATCAATGCCACCAAAAGCTTCGATAGCTGGTTTTACCTTAGCATCTACATCTTCGCGTTTGCTCACATCGAGAACGAGCGTATCTATACGAACGCCATATTGCTGTTCAAAATCTTCCTTAATCACCGCCAAGCGGTCTGCACGACGACCAGCAATCAATACATTATCTCCATCTTGAGCGAAAGCACGGGCACACTCAAGGCCGATACCAGAAGTAGCACCTGTAACGAAAATTTTGCGGTTCATATGTATTCCTCCTTCTATTTAACAGTGATGACAGGGGCAGATTTACTTACATCTTGGATTTCATAGCCCCAGCGTTTTAGCATGGTTTGTTGTTCTTGTTTTAGGAAATCGAAGAATTGAATGCGATGTTGCTCAGGGCTTTCATAATATCCAATTAAAGCAGCCCGATATTCTACTTCGCGAGATTTCGTTATCGTAATTGGACATAATCCATTCTGAATAAGGTTTCCATTCATCATGAGCAGAGCGGTTCGTTTATTGCCATCGCCAAAGAACTGGTTACGAGCCATCTCGGCATATAATAGAAGCGATTGTTCCAACGGATTATCCTCTAGCTCTTGGCACCTAGCTATTAATTCGTTCCAACAGGAATTTGAATCCAAAGGATTAGACGGTGTGTAACTTGTACCACCTATAGCAACTGGTGCATTGCGAAATCCACCAAATCCTAAGCGGTTCTCACTTTCAGAAACTAACTTATTATATTCGATAGCCACTAACTTATTAATCTGAAATCGTTTTAAGCGCAAATCTTCTATCAAGGCTTGCCAGCCACGATTAATATTATCTATCTGTCGAGTCTCACTCACACTGAGCCCCGCCACAGAAGTACCACACACAATCGTCTCAACCTGCGGATACGTCGCCGTGTTACCCTCCATCTGAGCCATATCAAACACAAACTGAGCACGCAACTTCTCAGCGATAAACAATGCCAAATCAAAACCTACATAACCATTACTATCAGCAGTCACAACATCACCTCCCTACGTCCATTCAACTATGATATGTATAACACCATTTTACCATATTTCTACTTGTATTATTCCAACGAATATGTTGGCACTAATTTAAGGGAAAGCATAAAAAGATTGGGCCTATGGCTGTATTGACTGTAGAGATAAGAAAGGCCCCCTTTCGAAAAACGACTTTACCCTCACTGTGGATTTCCAACGATTATGCTGGCGCTAAAAATAGACTAATGTAGATGGCAAAGAACCGATAGGGTTCTGAAAACGACTTTGGCCCTGTTCCGCAGGAACAGACCCGGCCGGTGGAGGCTTTCAGGTCCCTATCGGTTCTTTCACCTAAATGTTCTATTTTAAATGCGCCAACATATCGTTGAGAACTTCCATACAATCCCCAACAATCCCATAGTTTGCGTGTTGGAATATTTCCGCTTTCGGATCGTTGTTAATGGCCACGATTGTGTCGGCACCTGAGATGCCGCTCACGTGTTGGATAGCGCCGGATATACCAAATGCCAAGTAGAGTTTAGGGCTTACGGTTTTACCGGTTTGGCCCACTTGGTATGGCAATTCAATCCAGCCTTTTTCCACGAGTGGACGGGTCGCACCTACGACGCCGCCGATAGCATCGGCTAGTTCATAGAGTTTATCAAAGTTTTCCTTTGAACCCATGCCACGGCCGCCAGCTACGATGATATCTGCTTCTTGGATGTTATAGCCAGATTTGCTGAACGGAATAAAATCTAGACGTTTTGTACGAATGTCTTCAGGCTTGAGGTCAAATTGTTCAAGTTGAATACGGCCCCAGCTATCCGCGATGCGGTCCGGTTTCTTAAATACGTTAGGACGTACAGAGCCCATTTGTGGACGGTGGTTTGGAGAGATGATTTCCGCCAAGATATTGCCACCTAATGCAGGACGTGTCCATTCTACAAGGCCTTCCTCTGTATCTACGGTTAAGATGGTACAGTCTGCCACAACGCCGTTTTGCATGCGACCAGACATACGTGGTGCTAGGTCACGGCCATTGTTGGTAGCCCCAATTAAGAGGATATTTGGCTTATGGTCTTCAAAGAAGTCCGTTAGCACCTTTGTATACCCATCTGTGGTGTAGTACTTCAAGAGGGGGCTTTCAAAAACATGAACAATATCGGCGCCATGAGCCACAAGTTCCTCAGCCTCAGCTTGTACGTTCTCACCGAGGAGCATCACTTGCACGAGCTGCCCTAGTTCCTTAGCGATACGGCGGGCTTGACCGATAAGTTCATACGTAACTGGATGCACCACGTCATCAATGGTATCAGCTACGACGAAAACGTCTCTGTATTCATCAAAATTTGTCATTATCGGTCACCTCCTTTGGAAACAGCATCAGCCTTAGCGGCCTCTGCTGCAAATGTATTTGGATCTACCGCCTTAGGTTCGCTAGGCACTACGCTTTCAACAGATGCGGCCCGCTGTACAGGGTCGTTTACGTCGATGCCCTCATCATCTTGAGACTCCACAACTGGTGCGTCATTTGGCACCAAGAGGTGGGCGAACTTTTCAGGCTTGATGTGGTATGCCAATTCGAGCACCTTTTTTGCCCCTTCGTCGACGGATGAAAGCATTTCTACCTTACCACGAAGCGGTGGTTGGTACACCTTGCGCACCCGTGTTGGGGAACCGGTAAGGCCAATGCGGCTTTCATCAATATGAGGCATATCCCGCAAGGTAATGTGATTAATCGTATACCGTTTCGCGTAAATAGAACTCCAAAGGCCCGGTTGACGAGGCTCATTCAGTTCTGCCGTCGTAGTCACAAGCAATGGCAACGGCGCTTCAATCACTTCGTAACCGTTTTCGTGCTCCCGCTTCACAATCGCCGTTTGAGAGGCTTGGTCTACAGAGAATTCACAAGCATAGGTAGCTTGCGCCATGCCGAGTTCCTCTGCAATTTGAGGACCCACTTGTGCTGTATCGCCATCGATGGCTTGTTTGCCACAGAAAATAAGTTGGAACTGACGGTTCATAGTCCGTTGAATATGGCGAATAGCAGATGCAATCGTATAGCTTGTAGCTAATGTATCAGCACCACCAAAGGCACGGTCCGTTACGAGCACCGCATCATCAGCGCCTAGCGCCAAGCATTGACGCAACGCCTCTTCGGCTTGTGGAGGACCCATGGTCACAACCGTAACGCGGCTCCCCTCAATTTGGTCTTTCACAGTCAAAGCCGCCTCAAGCGCGTGCATGTCGTAAGGGTTTACGATGCTAGGCAGACCTGTGCGGATGAGATTATTTGTTTCCGGATCTAGTTTAATTTCCGACGTATCCGGCACTTGTTTTATACAGACTAATAATTCCATGCACTCACCCCTGTCTAAACTCTACGCCCTTGGCGTTTCGAGGATATTTCCAAGATTTAACAATCGTATGTCCACACAATACGCGGCATGTGCCACATTCGAGGCATCCCGCAAAATCAAAAGCCAGCGTGCCGTCCTCTTGCAATGTGTATAAACCTGCAGGACAACCATTCACGAGCTTCATCGCCGCCTCGCGGCTTACGCTTTCACCATCAATAATGATGTGAGGACACGTTTCATCTACATAATATTTATTCGCGCCCAAACGCTCTTCTAATTTCATAGGGAACGCACCCCTTTCCATGCATCACGAATCAATCTGAATAGGCCTATATCCTTGACACGGCGCAACAATTTTTTCATCAACGGCACCGCACCGTCGCCATTAACGGTGAATACGTCATGCATAAGATTGTTTACAAATGCAGGATACTCATTAAAAATACGCGGATTGGTCGCCAAGAATTTCGGCATATTTTTATACAATTTCAAGTCGCGACGCAACCAAGACGCCTTGATTTGTTTTTCGTACAATTTAGTAACGCGGTCCATATTTTCATCGCGCAATGCCACATTGACAGCCTCAGCCGCGCACATACCGGACTCGATAGCAAGGTCCATACCTCGAATCGTGTACCCTAGATTCATACACATCCGCGCCGCATCGCCAACGACGATGTAACCCTTGCCGCCCAATTTTGGCATCGCCTTATAACCGCCTTCAGGTACAAGATGCGCGCTATGTTCCTTTAATTGGCCGTTCTTCAAGAGTGGTGCAATTCTAGGATGACTGGTGAAAGCCACCAACATTTCATCAACAGACTTATCTGCCGAACCTATGTCCTCAAGGCCCACTACCATGCCTACGGAAAGGCTATCCTTATTCGTATAAATAAAACCGCCGCCTAATAGACCATCTGTCATATCGCCCAACGTGAGCCATGCCATGCCTTCATCACTAGACAACATAAGGCGATTTTCGAGGTCCTCTTTTTTGAGTTTATATACCTCTTTCACGCCCACAGCCATCGTACTAGGATTGGTAGGGCCTGTTAGCCCTGCTTCCTCTAGGAGTACTGTATTGGCACCCTCCGCAATGATAACGAGCTTTGCATACACCTCATCATCGTGACAACGCACACCAACGACGCGGCGTTTTTTGCCTTCCCCTTCGGTGATAAGCTCTGTTACCTGCACATTAGAAACGAGCAAAGCCCCTTTCTTCTCAGCCTCTTCAGCAAGCCATTTATCGAACTTAGCACGCAACACAACGTAGGACTCTTCATTTTCTTTCACATCTTGGTAACTATATTCAATGGTCGTCATCTCATTGCCAGCACTGATGGAAATACGTTCCTTCGTCACCTTTCTTTCAAGAGGCGCACGGTCCCTAAAATCTGGCACCAATTTCTCCAAAGAATGCGTATAAATACGACCGCCCATCATATTCTTAGCACCAGGCGCCATCCCGCGCTCAATGACCAACACCTTCACTCGCTGCTCCGCCAAACGCAACGCCGCTGCAGCACCCGCCGGCCCTGCCCCCACGACGATGACGTCAAATCTCTCATTTCGATCTATTGCCATATACTCAGCTCCTTTTTATGAAAGCCTAACTTACATAAGTCTATATATTATATATTCACGATACAGATTGAAAATACCTTTTTAACATACCATAGGTACATGAAAATTTTATAAGAAAATAAAAAATGGGCTGGTCGAGACCAGCCCTTGTTCCTCTAACTATATTATTTTCGAAGTTGCTTATAAAACTTCGAGTCATACAAATCATGGAATTTAATTTTATAAGCCAAATAAAAAGCCGCTTCGCCGATACCTTCATCAACGGCCCCTTCCGCATTACTTGCATGTAACTTCAAAGGTCTCCAGAGATTTGTATCAGGATTTAATACAAACATACTACGATAATGGTAATGATAACTAAAATGTTTTGTTACAACATAAAAATTAGTTGCACCACGACTCGCGTTAGGTACACATACAACATTAATCGCCAACTTATAATACGGTGGATCATACTCTTCATTCACTAGTGAAGTTTTATCTAAATAAAAAGCAGTCCCTGATGGGTTCTCATACATAAGAATTAGATTAGGATTGTTATCATAATACATTGGTACTTTAGCATTTGCAGTAGCACCAATCAAAAACAACAAAATAGCCCCTAAAATCAAAAAAAGTTTTTTATTCATACATAACACCCCTATACATAAAACTAAAACAATACCTTTATAATAATAACACAATCACAAAGCAAAAAGAATCAATAACGTGGATATTCATAAAATTCCCTTATAAAACTAATTCGAAAGCCTGCGTGAAACGCAGGCCTTTCCCATCCTCATAAATTGGTTATGCAAAAGGTGGAGTGTGGTGATAAAAAGTCGACTTCAGCCCTGTTCCTCTACACATAAAGTTTTTAGAGAGGCTGTAGGGGCTTCTAAAAACGACTTTGGCCCTGTTCCGAAGGAACAGACCTGGCCGGTGGAGGCTTTTAGGAGCCCCTACAGCCGTCCTCAAAAAATTTATAAATTTTCCTAGCTTTCACATAAAAATTAGCGTATGATAAATGTAAGTAATATTCTCTATACGGAGCAAGACGCGTATATAATACGACCGCATAATGCAAGACCACGGTCAAAGTAAGGCACTCAACATTTTGGTATTTACCTCAAGGAGGCCATATGGATCCGCAAAGAATTCTGAAAGCATTATCCAATCCACATCGGTTAGATATTATATTGTGGCTAAAGCACCCAGAGCAAGAATTCGGTGTTCAAGTACACTCTAAAACTCTCATCGATTTTCCAAACAGCGTTAGCGTTAAGAGTATTCAAAAACGCTGTGGTGTATCGCAATCGTCTGTATCTACATTTATGACCATGTTAGAGCGTGCAGACCTTGTGGAATCGCGAAAAATTGACCAATACACCTATTATAGGCGCAATGAAACAGTTATCCGCGAGTTTGGCGAATGGTACAACAAAGAAGTATCCATCCAAACCGATAATATCGACAAATTATTGGAAACAGTAACCTTAGACGACACATCCTATCCATCAACAGAGGATAGTTCTATGCTAAATCAACAACAAAGCATAGGCATATCTACTAAGGGACTAGACTATGAAAAAGATAATACCTAAACACAACTCCCTATCATTGCTTTATAGGGAACAATAAAGGAGCTATACTGCTAGAGGGTATCCTCAGCAATATAGCTCCTTTTACATTTATTTTTCTGCTCCATCGATTCTCTCCCTTACGCGACGAAAAACATCGGTGCCAGAGAATCTAACTTTACTTTCTTTTGCTGCAGAATCAGCTTCATCTAGTACATACTCAATAGAGTCTGTTAATTCAGCATATAATTCCATATCCATTTTTATTTATCGTTGCGCTTCGTATGCTCTAAATAGTTTAGATAGCAATACAGGCGCTAGTTTTAAAAGATCTGGATTTTCGCAGAAGGATACGCGAAGTTGTGTCTTACCAGGATTGTGTTCCCTATCGGCACCACTGTAGAATCCGTTAAGTGGAGCCATGAGCAATGTATAGTCATTGCCATCATCCAAGGTCACACGGCCGTGTTCAGCACACCAAGCAGCAAATTCAACGCCGTCAAAGCCAGGTTTTGCTACATTGCGTACATCGATAACGAAATAGATGGACGCTTCTGGATTAGAGATAATGAAATCTGGTTCGACCTCTTTGAATCCCTTGTGAAGTTCATAAATCATTTCGCGATAGTAATCACGTTGTTGCTCATACCAGTTATGAAGATCAGCGTGGCTTTCATGAGCCAAGGCACCAAAAATATATTGACCAAGCGTATTAGCACTGAGATTCGCCGTATATTCAGCAACAGATTTTTCATAGCACAACGCATTGTCTGTAATGATGGCGCCAATGCGAAGGCCACAAGCATTCCAAACCTTAGAGGCCGTTTCAAGACTGATACGACGACCTTCGATACCTGGTACATCCTTATTCGTCAACGTCCAAATACTAGATGTTTCCTTGCCTTTTTCGTAGGCCAATTCACGATAGGCTTCGTCGGAAATAATCCATAAATTATATTTTACGCACAAAGATGCATATTCAATCAAAGTTTCCTTGCTGAATAGCTGACCAGTTGGATTGTCGTAAGGAATAATCAACAATGCCCCTGGTTTTGTTTCTATAATGCGTTTTTCCACGGTTTCAATGGATGGCAATTCAAATTCGCCATTTTCATTGAGGCGTCGTTCTACGGTTACCGTTTTACGACCAATGCGATGACCTACCGCATCGTAGTTCGTGTAGGACGGATTGAACATCAATAGAGGACGTTCCTCTTCACCTGCACCGCCACAAACGCCAAGCATGATGATTTCCATCGCCATGGATGCGCCATCTGTGACAAGTACATTAAGGCCTGTTGTATCGAAACCTTGGCTACGCAAAATATGCAAGAATGCTTCACGACATTCATCAGTCCCCGTTGTTGGTACATATGGCACGATGCCCGTACTGAAAGGACTATTTGGTCCGCCTAGAGTAAATAGTCGGCGCTGCATGGCGGGATGCATAGGACGCATAACATTACCAATAGAACCATTAACCAAAATAGGTGGGTTCTTTCGCTCTAAAAATTTAATTTGCCCCATGCGGATCCCCGACGGCTTACGAGCCATCATATACGGGGATAAAACCGGTAGTTCCATACAGAATCCAACTCCTCTAAATAAACGCCTTACACAAAAATAAGGCTGTAATACGCATACATTGATATATATAGATACATTCTATTATAGTGCTTTTACAAGAGAAAATCTATAGTTTTATCATTATAGCTTACAGCCTTATCAGTTTTTTTACTTATGCGATGAATTAGATGGTAACTTCAACACCTAAGCGGAAGTTGCGACCTTGGCCTGGCCACCAATCACCTGCATTACCCCAACGTACGTTAGATTGTTCTGCGTAGTATGTATCAAATAGGTTATTAACGCGACCAAATACAGTCACATTTTCACGCACACGATAGTTAGCACTAATATCAGTAATCCAATACGTTGTACGAGGGAAGATATTAGCCGCAGGACCTGGACGGTCGATGACACCGCGAATATCCAAATGAGCATCCCATTTAGCATCATTGTAATCGAGACCTGCATTAACTGCATGTTTAGGCACATACCCATCGCGATTAGCTTTGCGAGTTGGTGTAGCATCAATATGAGTATATGTATAACCGAGGCGGGCAGATAAATGTTTCGTTAACTGTTTACGTACATCTGCATTGATACCATGCGCTTTTTCTGTATCAAAGTTTTGATATTGAACTGTACCCGTCGCAGGATTTGTTGCCCAACCAATTTTATCTTTTGTACTGCGACTAAAGAAGCTGAGATTGCTATTCCAAGTTTTACCGAATTTATGATGAGCACCTACGCTCCATTCATGACCTGTTTCAGGTTTCAAATTGCGATTTCCATATGTGCCATCAAAGAGTTGGTAAGATGTAGGGGCCAAGAAATATTCTTTATACGCTGCATATACATTCGTTTTAGCATTCACATCGTAGCCAACGCTAATGGATGGCGATGTATGTGTACCAAATGCAGAATGGTGGTCAACACGAACACCTGGTGTTACCGTCCATTTTGGAGCCACTTTCCACTCATCTTGAAGGAAATAAGACGTATTCGTAAGCTTGATACCACCCATGTTAACAACCTTATCTTGGCGCCAATCAAAACCGCCAACTACGGTATGATCTTTCGCTTTATACGTCACTTGATCGCCAAACGCACGAGTCTTAATATCTGTTAAATAACCATCATATTTAGTTTTATAATGATTATCTAATACGTACAATTGATGGCTCCAACGTTTATTGATGTTATTATTCCAAATAGCACGTAAGGAATCACTTGCTTCTGTACCATAACGAATGTGATTGAGAGCACCCAAGTGGTCAGAATACATCACATCACCGCGATATGTATCATAGAATACCTTCACATCATTTTTATCATTAATCTTATTGCCTACCATGAAGGACCCATTATGGCTATTAGCATGTTGTGGAATGCGCACCCCATGACCATCCTTGTAAGAACCAATGATGTCCTTTTGCAAGCCTACGCGCCAGTACCAATCGTTTTTGCTACCTTCATTGGTAATCGCGTATTGTTCAAGATTATTGCTGCCACCCATAACACGAAGCTTAGTTTGAACGCCTTCTTCAGATTTCGCCGTGATTACGTTGACCACACCACCGATAGCGCCAGAACCATATAAGGTAGAACCGGCACCGCGTTGTACTTCAATACGATCGATGCTAGACATATCTTTCAAAATTGTCATCGGTGGATTCACGCCAGCGGCGCCCATATTGATGCCGTCCACTAAATATAGTACTTGGTCGGAACCATTGATACGAAACGCATTAGAATTCGTGTAACCTACGCCACCACCATACGTATTGATATCTACTCCCGGCACGATACGCATCGCTTCATTCATATTAGTTGCGTGACGTTCGCGGATATCATCGCCTGTGACTACACCTACGCTAGCTGGTACTTGTGAAAGCTGTTGTTCACTACGCGTTGCAGTAACGACAATGGTATGAGAATCTTGTGCATCAACAGCTAATACGCTAGGTGCACTAATTGTGCTACCAAATACAAGAGCTAATCCCACATATAGAGATAAACGTTGTTTCTTTGATACTTTCATAAAAACCTCCACACACATCAAACTATAAATTACATACTATAAATATTTTGTGCCATAGATACCATTGCTCGAGTCATAAATTGAGAATAACTCATGACCTGCGAGGAATCTACAAGGTACACACGACGATTGGCGATGGCCTTAACGCCCTGCAAAGCAGGATCAGAGTAAAGCTGCTCTGCCGTTGCTGGCGTAGTACCATCTGATGTATAGGCCACAGAAGGAATAAAAATAATATCAGGGTTAGATTTTATTAAATCCTCTCTCGTCCCATTATCAAAAGGGCCTAACCCTATTTGAGTGGCTGCATTATTTACCTTCAAATAGTTACACATATCATCAAAGGTTGAACCCTTGCCGCCTGTTAAACCAAATTGGGAATAAAACGCCACCAAAGGACGTTCTCCACTATGCTTATTGGTCAATTCTTCTACAGTTTTCAAATCTGCATCCATGCTGGCAATCATGGATTCATCAGATGCATGTAATAGACCGGCAATCTCATGAATAGTAGCTTTTGCTTCTTGTACCGTAGTAGGCGTTTTATATACATAAACAGGAATCTGCATATTGCGCATTTCCCCAATCGCATCTGGAGACATCCAATTGGGTACTAATACTAAATCTGGCTGTACAGAGAGCATGGACTCAGCAGATGCTTTCACATGTTTCTCTACCTTAGCCGACGCGTCGGGCACATTATTAGGTACCGTACCAACAGCGGCTACGCGGCTTGGATCAACCAAGGATAGGACTATATCCTCTGTGCTAGCAGCAATAGGAACGATGCGCTTAGGTTCAGTCGGCACCGTAACAACAGTGCCGGTACCATCCGTCACCTGATGTGTGGCGCCCGTAGTTCCCAGCTGTTTAGGACCACAGCCGAACACCAGAAGTACCATCATGACTATGGTACATATAATAGATATTCTTTGTTTCATACTAACGACCTTCTATAACACCTTCTATGGAAATATATAAGGACTGCAAATTCTCTAGCATCTTTGGAGATGCATCCCAGTAGCCACGTTGAGCGGCTTCTAACAAAATTTCCGCAATGCGCTGCAAGGCCCACGGATTTACATCACGCATCCATTCTTGCACCGTTGTATCTAAGGCATACTTGTTAGCATAACCTTCATAGACCCAGTCGGGCACTATATCGCTCGTCGCATCCCAGCCAAAGCTATGGGATACCACATTGGACATATCCGATGCACCTTTGTAACCATGATTCATCATGGCTTGAATGAATTTCGGGTTTTGTGTTTCCCCTTGCACAACGCGGCGCAGCTCATCCGACAAGGACCGCATCACAACGCGACTACGGTCGGTGCTATCCCCCACATAGGCGCGAGGCGCACTGCCCTTTGCAGTCCGCACTGCTGCAATGAGACCACCATGATAGCTATAATAATCGTCTGCACTCAGAATATGCGTTTCTCGATTATCTTCATTTTTAATGGTCACATCCATGGTCGTTAATCGACGCTGGAATAGCCTCATATCCTGAGGAATATCCTTGTGTATGTGAAAGCTACTCCACTTGCTATACACTTGCGCAATATCTTCTACGGATTGCCAGTTTTTGCCTTCTATCAAAGCGCCCACACCGGTGCCATAGGCCTGTGGCGGGTCACCGAAGATACGGAGTCGCGCCTTTTTAGTAGCCAACAAAGGATCCTCACCTTGCTCCACGAGCCAATCTACATCATCGTGAATATGCTTTTTCACATAGTTATCTTCTAGTGGTTCATCTAAGTCTGCCACCAGTTCAACAGCCTTGTCGAGCCAACTAATGGCAGTAGGCATCATATCTCGAATGAGGCCACTGATGCGACCCATTACGTCGATACGAGGTCGTTGTAATTCTTCTAAAGGAATCACCTCTAAGCCTGAGATACGTCCATTGGACTGCCATTTAGGACGAACCCCCAACATGTAGAGAAATTCACCTAAACACTGACCGTGACTTCTAGAGTTGCTACTAGCCCAGAGAATGATGCCTACCGTTTCAGGGTACCGTTGTTCGTTTAAGATATAGTCAGCAATGACTTGGTCTGCCAAGTCTATCCCTAGCTGATAAGCAATCTTTGTGGGTAGTGCCCGTTCATCGAGGCCATAGAAGTTACGCCCCGTAGGCAATACATCAACTTGACCGCTGGAAGGAGCTCCACCAGGGCCGGGTTCAACATATTTTCCCTGCAAGCCCTGCGAAATGGATGTAACCTCATTCTTTGTTTGCCCTAATTTAGGTATATACTCGCGCACAATGACTGCGGCCAAAGGCGCTAGCCGTTCTGGTACTGTATAATCTGGTGTATTCACCACATACCTTACAAACGCACGCAGTTCGTTCCAAATTTGATCAATGATGTGACTATAACGAATCCCCTCGTCATTTACGTCCCCTGCATGTCGCTCTATATAGGACCAATCATAACCTAATTCTTCGGCTAAGATTTCAAGACCCGATGCAATATCCCCTTGTGGCGTCCGTACAATGGCGGTAATAAATTCCTCTAGCTCTACACCTTCAGGTCCTTGCCCTAAAATGTGCAAGCCATTTCTCATCTGCATATGCTTTAGGTCGCTTAACTTTTCATGAACAGCTGTAATAAGATCGTCCATCTCCATCGTAGCGCCTTGTTCTTCATCGATGAGATGACACGCCATAGCTTTCTCTCGAATCACGTTCTCTATATCCGATACACTCTCAGGATGCTCTTGCTCAAAATGACTATGCTCATCGAGTAAGGCTTCTAGTTCTTCAAACTCATCATATAGACCAGCCGTCGTCATCGGTGGCGAAAGATGCCCCACTAAACAAGCGGAGCTGCGCCGTTTAGCCTGTATCCCCTCACCTATGATAGTAGTCCAGTACGGGTAAATATTAGGCAAACTAGAAATGCCTATTTCAGGATAACAACTAGCACTGAGGCCTGCTCCCTTGCCTGGAAGCCATTCTAAGGAGCCATGAGTTCCTACATGGATGACCGCATCCGCTTCAAAGACGGTTCGTACCCAATGGTAGAAGGCCAAGTACTGATGCGATGGTGGCAAACAGGGATCGTGATAAATAGCAGATACATTCTCCCCAAAACCACGAGGTGGTTGCACTGTAATCCATAGATTGCCATTGGAGAAACCAGGGATAATAACCTCATCATCGTAGACGAATACATCTCCAGGCGCCGCGCCCCAAGACTCGATCATAAACTTTTGCGTATCTTCTGGCAGCATTTCAAAATATGCTTTGTAATCAGCACTACTCAAACGCCCTTCTGCAGAAGCTAAGAGCTCATCAGTAAGCATAGACCTGTCATTCGTCATATGAGATGTGACTATATCCATCAACTCTGCACTTGTTTCTGGCACAGTATCTACGGTATAGCCCTCGTCTTGCATGACCTGTAATAGTCGTCGTACCGATTCAGGCGTATCAAATCCTGCAGCGGAACCAATATTGGAATTTTTCGGCGGATAGTTATGCAAGATAATAGCTACCTTTCGCTCCGATACTGGAATATGTCGTAATTTAGACCATTTAATGGCCCGCTCTACAATAGCACCGATGCGTTCTTTTACAGGTAGATACACATAGTGACCACGCTCATCAAATGTTTGACACGCCACGACGCCACCTTGAATGACGCCATCGAGCTCAGGTTGTGATATAGATAAATTCACATCCAAAGGCGTCACGCCTTGCGGGTCTGCAGCCCAGGTTTTCTCATCCATGTATATGGTATAGCCCTGAATGATAGGCACATCCTGTAACTTTAATTCCTCCAATGTTTGCGCCCCTAAGGACTGATAGGAGAATTTACAAGTATTTATGAGCACGTCAAAGGGGAACTGGTCCTTACCGAAAAGGTAATTCATGGACAGCTTCATATTCGGAATGCCTACACGAGGATTGGAACCATATTGTCCATAAAAGATAATCGGGTTGTAACCATGTTTATAAATCTCTTCAAACAAGGCCTGTTGGTAATAAATATCCCCCATAATCCATTCGTCGCGATAGAAATACACCGCGATGGACGGCCAATCCCGATGTCCTTCGGCATCCATGAACTCATCATAGGTTTCGTAGATATTTCCATCGCGGCCCATGATGGCTTGCCACGGAATGTGGTCAGGTGCCTCCCATTCGGAGATTGGTTTTGTAGTGAAAGCACCGTTAATAAGGCGAACATAGTTCATGACGCCACTGGTGCGGCGATAGCTTTCAAGAAGTCTCCGTTGATTTTCGTCTATATTGCGATAGAGAATATCTGTTTTCTTAGGCTCTACCACATCAATCCAATACTTAGGATGATGTGCATACAGCCAACGCTCTAGACGCTCTAAAAATGGCGAATCTAAGCCAACCCCCATATTCGTTACGAGCACCACATCGGCAGCTCGCAGGCGGCTTTCAAAATCCTCATCCCAAAGGGGCTGTTTTTTCATATTACAGATGTCCACCTCACCCTGTATCAATTCAGGATAGGTGGCAATAGCCTTTTCTATATATTGGATTTGTTTTCCTAAATTAGAAATATACATGAGACGACTCATGATCTACCTCCGCGATACTCGTAAAATACCATCCGCCGTAATAGTATCCATGGCGTAATAACTGCCATTCATTAATTTACATAATTCCTTAGCAAGGCCTAGCTTGATAAAGCCCGTTTCCGTATCAATAACGATACAATCTACAGGCAAGGTTCCAAGAATACGAGCCCATTGTTTAGCCTCTGCTACGGGATCCTCAGAATCCCCCGACGTAGCACGTCCATCGGTGATACATATAATCTGAATGCGTTCTGCCCGATGGGCACGCAACAATCTATCGCACATGGTGTAGGCCATGCGTAAACCGTGAGCTAATGGCGTCTTACCACCTGTAGGCATGGACGCTAATAGTCGCTCTGCGCGCTCTACGCTACGCGTGAACGGCAATAACACCTCTGCCGATTCCTTGCGAAAAGCAATGAGCCCTACTGAGTCACGGTGAATATAGGAATCCCTTAAGAGGCTCAAAATAGCGGATTTCGTGGCCTCCATGCGATGACGTGCCGCCATAGAACCGCTCGCATCCACCACAAAGAGCTGGTATGCACCAATACGTTTTTCTCGAGCTTTACGGCGATAGTCCTGTGGTTTTATCACTATAGATAATTCCTTAGATTCTTGCTGTTCTAATGGCAGAGACTCCGTAGATTGTATTTCTTGTTCCACCTTAACAGCAGCTCGCAACCGTTGGTAGGGTGCTGCCGCTCGCAATGTATCGACTAAGGCCAAGTCCTCAAGAGCATGTTCATCTTGATAGGCTCGAATCATGCGCCCTCGAGTATCATTTGTTTTAGTCATGAGTCGACGACCAGAACCCTTGCGATACTGGCGGTCTACCGTCTTATAAGACTGTAATTTCCAATGAAACATCTGGTTAGCTATGCGGGCAACAGTATCAGGCAAAGATACAGAAGATAGCCCGTTAGATACATCAGCATCAGTGCTTCTTGAATCAGAACTATCAGGTTCCTTAGAGTTAGCGTCATTAGTGCCGCTCGTTTCTTCTTGATTAGCGTTGCCGAATACGTCTTGATTAGACGCTCCATCTTCGGTACCACTTATATCATTATTGGAATTATCTAATTCATTGGGATTGGATTCATCACCATTAGAATCTTCTCCACCCGAATTACTCGAGTTATCTACATCAGAGTCCTCTGCTATTTCAGTATTTTTCTGCAACTGATTTTGGTCGTTTGTACTACTTCCATTATCCCCTTGTGATGATTGAGATTCTGATGCTTCATCTCGCTTCATACGATGGGGCAAAACATATAAAGCGGCTCGGTCTGCATGGATTGGCTTGCAGTACGAGCTGCCATCAAGAACTGCAAGAGATTTCATAACTTGCAGCAATATGTATTCTGCACCATGGCCTACGGTACGTGCTTGTAGTGCATAGGATATGGCTAGTGAAAGCATAGCATCCGAAACAGCAATATTCTGAACTCGTTTAGTAGCTATGAGAGATAACATATCTTCAGCTGAAATAACATCTATTGAGCTAGTTTCCTCCTCACATAGGGCACTATCCAAGTCTGATTGATTATCCCCTGCTATAGATGCTTCACCACATAGGATTTCTTCTCGATTTTGTTGCAAAATAGCAACTCGAGACTCTAGTGTAGGTGCAGCCATAGATACATGCACATCGACGAGTTCCCACTCCGCATCATCTAGTGTTCTATCTTCATGATTGATAGTCATGATGAGCAGTATTTGACGTCGCTTCGCCTCTACTAATAAGGCATGACGAACCTCAGGTGCCAGAACGTGACCATCATCGACAACCCAGCATCGAGTGCTAGTATCATCTAAAAGACCTGCGGACATAATCATCTTGCCCTGCTCTAGGGACGCTTCAAAATCGATAGTCTCTTGTAATTGTGAATTTTCTACATAAATGGGTATCAAACGATAGGGAAGATGCCACGCTTCGAGGCACTGGCGAAGGATATAACTTTTACCCACACCAGTACCACCAGAAATAATGAGAGTATGAATCTGATTGTTTACAAGGCCTATTTTGAGGGCCTCTTGTACAGATGTTTCCATAGCTAGCCCTCAAGCACAGCCGTTACCACTGTATCAATGCGGTCTTCATCGTGACCTTGCTCCTCAAATGGCAAACGACGTAAACGGTGCTTCAATGCTAATCGTGCTGCTATCTTAAGGTCGTCCACTATGATTTGATGGCGACCGTGAAAGGCTGCGTGTGCACGAGCGGTGTGCATCATCGTAATATCTGGACGATGACCATCAACGCCAACACCAATACTAATGCTTGCAATTTTCAACAACACCTCATCGGTGGGAATGATGCTTGGCAATAATTCACGAGCTTGTAATAAGCGTTCGTGTAATGCTTGTTCCGATTCCGCATAAGACGCTACGAAACTAACTGGGTCGTCGCCAAAAGCAAGACGGCGCTTGATAACCTCCATCCGTTGTGCTGGATCATGCTCACCATAGACCATGACGGATAAACCGAAACGATCTAGCAGCTGAGGTCTAAGGTCACCCTCTTCGGGATTCATTGTTCCTACGAGGATAAAGCGAGATGGATGAGAGTGGCTCACCCCTTCACGCTCTACCGTATTGACACCCATAGCTGCTACATCAAGTAAAATATCTACAATATGGTCATCTAATAGATTAACCTCATCTACATAGAGAATGTTTTGATGTGCTGCGTGCAAAATGCCTGGCTCAAAAGCTTTCACACCGTCCTGTAGTGCTTTTTCTAAATTGATAGACCCTACAACACGGTCCTCTGTAGCATTAATAGGAAGTTCCACAACGGTCATGGCCGTAGCCCCTGTCTCCATAGGCGGTAATAGGTTCGCCAAAGCACGGACAGCCGTAGATTTGGCAGTGCCCTTTTCCCCCTCGATTAACACACCACCAATGGATGGATTAATAGCATTGAGTAACAGGGCTAATTTCATTTCATCTTGGCCCACAATAGCAGTAAATGGATATAACATAAGCCTAACCTCATTTAGGATAGAAACATCTTATCTCAACTCATGATAAAAAATTTTATTTCAACGCAGGATCGATAGACATGTCTGTACTACCACCTGTTTGTTTAAAATCATCAATATTTGTAGTTCCCTTAGGAAATACAAAGATACGTTGTTGTTTAAAGTATGGATCATCGTAGACCGCTGCCGATAGATGGAATGCGTTTCGTAGATTCTCTGCAGTCAGCACTTCACGAGGCGTTCCTACATCTACGATGTGACCATCGCTAACTAAGACAAGCTTAGTACAATATTTAGCAGCCAATTCTAAGTCATGAACGACGATTAGAATCGTTTTCCCTTCGTCACATAATCTACGACCTTCGTGAAAGATATCATCAGCATACACCAAATCAAGAGCAGCCGTCGGTTCATCTAGTAATAGCACCTCTGTTTGTTGTGCCAGCGCCTTAGCTAGAAATACACGTTGCCGTTCACCACCACTAAGGTTTTGCACGGAGCGATGTCTCAGGTGATACACGCCTACCTCTTTCATCGCCTTTTCTACGATAGCTTTATCCTCTGGGCCCTCTTGTTGCCACCATTTCAAATAGGGATAACGCGCTGTCATCACTATATCAAAGGCTTCATAATCAAAGGAAACATTGACGGACTGTTGCATATACGCCACATGATGAGCGATATCCTTATCGCTCATGGAGGCAATGCTTTTACCATCCCATAAAACCTGACCTCCAGAAATAGGATAGAGTCCACGCAAGGTTTTTAACAACGTCGTTTTACCAGAACCATTAGGTCCAATAATGCCAACGAATTCACCACTATCAATAGAAAAGGACGCGTCCTTTAGAATAGCGTTTTCCCCTAATGTAACAGATAGGGATTGAACATCTAATTTCATTAGGCCCCTCCTTTGCTGCGCAAACGATGTAGTAAATATAAGAAATATGGTGCCCCTAAGAGAGCTGTCATGATACCAACACGAATTTCTATAGGTTGTGCTATAACTCGGCCCAATGTATCACAGAATACGAGAAATAATGCCCCTCCAACAGCTGCCATAGGCAGTAATATGCGATGATCCGGTCCTACCAAGAGGCGGACAATGTGAGGAACCACAAGGCCTACAAAGCCAATAGAACCACTGACACATACAGCAGTAGCTGTAACAACGGATGCAAGAAATAAGAATAGCATACGGTACACCATAACAGGTAAGCCCAATGCACGTGCCTCTGTATCACCGAGAACGAGTACATTAAGATGACGACCGAGCATCATCAAAATAACGCTGCCTGTCACGATAGGCCCTACAGCTAGTACCACATGATCCCAACGACGGAAATCAAGGCCACCGACCATCCAGAATAAGAATTCACGCAACCGGTATTCGTTAATCATCGTCAAAATGCCCGATGTAAAAGCACCAAGTAACATGCTCACAGCTACACCAGCGAGCAATAAGGTCGTCGTATCGAGCTTATTATTGCGCAAGGTTAAAATAATAGTAATGCCAACGGATACAAAGGCGCCAACAAAGGCAAAGGCAGGCATATAAAACATACCAAGAGATGTTACGCCAAGAGCAATGGCGATCACTGCGCCAAGGGATGCCCCTGCGGATACACCCATAATGCCAGGATCCGCTAATGGGTTGGAGAAAACACCTTGCATAACGGCACCAGCCAAGGCTAATGCACCACCTACAAGGAGACCAATGATGAGACGTGGCATACGGATAAACCACAATACCGCCTCCTGTTCAGCTGTAATCGGAGCTGTAAAATGAACCGGTATCCCCATACCATTTAAAATACTTTGTATGCCACCACCGATAGGAATCATAATCGTTCCTACATGTAGCGCCAATAGACTTACAATACATAGCAATCCCCCAATTATGGCAATTGCCATGATTTTTTGTTTCTGTTTAGTCATGAGGATTCCTTTCTAACTGAGGATACACAGTATGCATAATAGCAAGCATAGCTTCACCAATATGCTGATTCATAGTATATAAGTACGCAGCTGGTAAAGGTTTAACGCGATGTTCTTTTATAGCAGGAAGGTTTTGAAAGGCTGGATTATCAAGATACCGACTAGCTAAATTCTTATCCATGCCTTTATAGGATGGAATAAAAATATAATCTGGGTCCATAGCCAATACACGCTCATCTCCAAAAGGAGTCCGTGGCGGTAAACCGAGAAGATCAGGTGCATTGTAGATGCTCATATACTTGCACATATCATCAAACAGACTGCCTGTTCCGGTGTACCCATCCATGGATGATACGAAGAGTACGCTTTTACGTTGATTCAACGGAATAGATGTACCAAGCCGTTTCATCGTTTCTAGTTCACGACGGATTTTCTGCTCGTAAAATTGCCCCTTTTCATCTTCCCCTACAATATGAGCTATGTCCGTCACATTCTTAATGACAGATTCTACCGTAGTACCGGTTGGCACTACAACAGTAGGTATACCCATGTGGCGTAAACCTGCAATAACGTCTGCGCTCGTATAATCAGGTGCTATGACAAGATCTGGCTCCAAGGCAATGATCTTTTCTAATGGATAAGAACTCATAGCAGGTTTAACCAGCTTAGCACGCTTCGCCTCTAAAGAATACTCTTCATAGGTGGATAATGTATTAATACCTACCAAGCGGTCTGGTTCTACAAGGCCTAATAAAATCGTATCCGACGCAGAGGATAATGCTAAAATACGTTTCGGATGATCAGGTACTGGTACGCGTGCCCCATCATAACTTTCAACATAACGGGTATATGGCAAGGTCCGCGTTTCATCTTGCGGACCACATCCGGTTACACCTACAAAAAGGAGTACCATCAAACATATAAGATACACAATGCTCTTGTTCATGATGATACTCCTTGTATAGTTCTAATACAGACTTATAGTAATCTAGAATTTTTGAGTGTAGCTAAGCTGATAGTTGAATGGCTCATCCCAGTATTCCCAATCCCCGTTGGAAATAACATTGTGACGATTCAACAAGTTACGCGCATCGAGTCGTATAGAAGAGTTTTCATTGAACTGATACCCTACATACGCATTCCACGCTACAAGATTTGGATTGATGCCGCCATCGCGGTTCTTCATCCGTTTTGTTACAAAGTTTATACTAGATCCAGCTGTCCAAGTGGAACTATTGTAATGAATGCCCCCTGTAAATTGTAATTTTGGATTGGCTTGTTTCCAATAATTTTTATCGATTTCCATTTGTTTTGGATTCGAATACGCTGCACCCACAGTTACTTTCAAGCGATCTGTTAATTTACGGCCATATTGTGCCTCAACGCCAACATTTCTAAAACGGCCACCATTAACGCGAATCGTCATTTTACCATTGCTATCTGGTTTCCAAGAGAAGAAATTCTTGAAATCCATATAGAATGCAGCCACCTTCCAACTATCTTTATTGGTAATGTGCTTGTAACCCAATTCATAGTTCCAACCTTCTTCAGGTTTTAAATTACGACCGCTAACCGATTGATATTGTCGGTTTACTGTTTTAAATGTATCGCTTAGATTAGGCATGGTGAAAGCTTTGCCTACATTCATATATACAGAAGATTCTTTATTAATACGGTGATTCAATTGGAACTGTGGTGTCAACACATGTTGATTCTTCACAGGGTCCTTAATATCCGTATAACGTAAGCCTAGAATAGTAGTCCATTTTGGATTGATTTGATAGGAATAACTACCATAAAGAGCTAAGCTATGACGATGAGGATTTGCATAGACGGGACCTGATGTAGTGCGGTACGTTTCACGTTTACCCAATACACCGGCAATTAGATAATCCTTGCCACCTCTAAAATCCCATTCGTGTTGTACATCAAAACCATATTGACGAGCAATATAGTTACTATCATTAGATGTATAGGATGGAAGACTATGGTTACGATTTTTTCCCTTCAAATCTCGATCATTATAGAAGAGTGTACCCGTCGTATTTCCATCCTTATAAATCAAGGACGCATTGTTCTTAGAATCATCATATGCATATGTTGTAGAGTGGCGATTGCGATTCGTCGCATTGCTTTCAGTACTCAACTGAGCATAGGCCGACTTACCTTCAAAGCGGCTAAAGTTCAATGTTACCTTGTCGCTCAATTTGCCGCTCATAAATATACCTAAGGAATTCCCCTTATCCCGTGCTGTATAGTATTCATACCCACGAGGGTGATCCACCGAATCTGTACGAACTGGTGTAGACGGATCTTGTTTACCAAAGAAACCCCGTTCTATACCAATCAAGAAACGCGGCGTGCCGTAGTTGATTTTATAGGTTTGACTACCCATATTGCCTACCCCAATAGTAGCAGAGCCACCTTCTTTAGTAGGTGTTTTAGTAATGACATTAACAACGCCGCTCATCGCATCAGAACCATATAAAGCAGAAGCAGCGCCTTTCAACACTTCGATACGGGCGATAGAACCTGTTGAAATAGAGCTAAGACCACCCTTACCATTAAGGTTCATCGGTACGCCATTGACGAGAATGAGTGAACCTCGTTCTAGTCCACGAATATTGACCCGACTATCCATGGCACCATATTCAAGGCCAGATGCACCATAGGAGAAAGATGTAATACCAGGCACCATGTTCACCGCATCAAAGGCATTTTTAGCACCGCTATTCATGATATCTTTGTCCGTAATAACATCCATCGCTGCCGGCGTATCTAGGTTTAACAATGCCATCCGATTAGCTGTTACATTAATGACATGACTTTCAGATGCGCCATTTGCTTCAGTAGATGCTACCGTAGTAGGAGTATCTGTGGCAGCCGTTACATCCGCTGCATATGCATGCACAGATAATCCCATCAAAGCCAATCCTATAAGTACAGAAGTCCGTCGTTTCTTAAGATTGTTCATAACAAATCCCTCGTAATACACACTAATTATTCATAAAAACTACATAATTGTATTATTACACATTTAAAAGGGCTACACAAAACCCATACCCCCTATTAGTACTGGATTTTATATAAATCTCTACAAATAAATATTAGAACTTTTGTGTATAACTCAATTCATATGTGAATGGGTCACCCCAGTATTCATAATCCCCATTGGTGATAACGTTGTGACGGTCTAACAAATTGCGTGCATCTAGACGAAGTGTTGCATCCTTATTGAAATGATAGCCCACATAAGCGTTCCAAAGGGCAATATTAGGGTTTAAGCCACCATCTCGATTGCGCAACCGTTTTGTAACAAAGCTAAAGGATGTGCCTGCTTCCCACGTTGGGCTTTCATAGCGAATGCCTGTAGTGAATTGCAATTTAGGAGCCGCTTGTTTCCAGTAATTTTCATTCATTTCCTTTTGTCTTGGATTAGAGTAAGATCCGCTCACGTTCCATTTGAGGCGGTCGGATAAACGTCTACCATATTCGGCTTCGATGCCCACGTTGCGGAATTTCCCACCATTTACTCGCACCAAAGGTCGACCATTTGCATCCGGTTGCCATTGGAAGAAGTTTTTGAAATCCATATAGAACACATCAACCTTCCAATCATCCTTTTTGTTAATCCGCTTGTACCCAATTTCATAGTTCCAACCCTCTTCTGGTTTAAGGTTTTTACTGCTTACCGCTGTATACCGACGGCTAACGCTACGGAATGTATCGCTCAAACTAGGCATTGTAAAAGCTTTCCCTATGTTCATATACATGGAGGATTGTTTATTGATGGAGTGCAATAATTGGAATTGAGGGGTCAACACATGTTGATCCTTGATTGGATCATCGATTACGGTGTAACGCAAGCCCAAAATGGATGTCCATTTAGGGTTAATTTCATAAGAATAACTACCATACACAGCATAACTATTGCGTTTAGGATGAACGTAAACAGGAACAGCTGTTGCATGATAGATTTTTTGTTTACCTGTAACACCTGCGATTAAATAGTCCTTACCATCTCTAAAATCCCATTCATGCTGTACATCAAATCCATATTGACGTGCGCGATAGCTTGTTTCAGTCGCCTTAGCTTGGGACGTATTGTGCACCCGGCTCGTACCACGCATCGTACGGTCATTATAGAACAAGGTTCCTATAGTACCCTTGTCCTTATAAATTAAGGAAGCATTATTGCGATCATCCTTATAATGATACGTCGTAGAATGTCTTGCTTGATTAACCGGATTTGTTTCCGTACTGATTAGACCAAAGGACGATTTACTTTCAGCACGATTAAAATTCAATGTTACCTTATCTGAAAGCTTACCACTCATAAAGAGCCCCAACGAATTGCCCTTGTTGCGAGTACTATAGTAATCGTAGTGTTTAGTACCTGCATAGTCGTAGCGAATCGGTGTGGATGGATCCTGTGTACCCCAATATTTTCTATCAATACCAACGATGAATTTATCTGTACCATAAGACACATCAAAACGTTTAGACCCACGATTACCTACAGCAACTGTAGCAGAGCCACCCTCTGTAGATGGAGTCTTAGTAATAACATTAATAACACCACCTAATGCCTCTGCACCATACAATGTAGAAGCAGCTCCTTTCACTACTTCGATACGTTTTATGGCACTCGTAGGAATAGAGCCGAGTCCACCTTTGCCATTAAGGTTCATAGGCACGCCATTTACAAGAACAAGAGCACCACGGTCAAGGCCTCGAATATTCGTACGGCTATCCATACCACCAAAATCGGCACCGCCGGCACCATAAGAATTTATTGTTACCCCTGGTACGGTCGCCACCGCATCAAAAGCAGTGGTAGCACCAGTATTTTTTAACTCCTCAGGTGTAATTACATTCATCGCTACAGGTGTGTCCAAATCTAGGAGGGCTGTGCGATTAGCGGTAACATTGATTACATTGGACGACTCTTGATTCTCATTAGTTGTCATATCTACCGCATAACCATTTACACTCATACTAAGTAACGCCATCATTGTGGCCACATATACACGTTTATTCATTTCATTCACCATCCTATATGTTTTATTAAAACTTTGTTAATTCTGTTAATTTGTAGCCTCCAAACTACAGTGGGCAATTTGGTTGTAGTGGATATGAACCTTCTCATATCCACTACATAAACTGTAATTCATTTAATTCAATTTAGGCTCATTCCAAATATAATCATTATTCAAATTCATATCTTATATAAAAAACATCTGATTTAGGCTCACCAGTTGTATTGGTAGCCCCACCTGACCTAGCTGCAAGGGCAAGGGCATCATTATCAAGAAGGCTAGAACCACTACTCCCCTCAATTTCAGCCCTTACATAATTACCTTCGCCATCAAAATAAACCCTAATGGTAACTGTCCCTGTAATTCCTCTACGTACAGCTTGTGCTGGCATGACTTTATTGGCATCTAAACTAGCACGATAACCGGAAACATCAAAGTATCCCGAACCTTCCGTATTACTAGTCCCAGGATTGCCGCTCTGTGTACCAGGGCCGTCATTTGCTATTCCACCATTGCCAACGGGGCCACCACCCGGGCCTGTTGTATCACCATCGCCGGGAACACCTACAGGATTATCTGTATTCCCATGTAGATTTACACTAGCCGTTTCATTGCCACCTAGATAAGGGTTAAGATTTTGCAAGCCTGGTGTCGGTTTTCCCGATAAATCCGGTAATACACTACCCGACTTACCGCCCGCAGCATTTTCTTTATCATCAGAGACAATTTTCTCTTGCTGTTTCTTCTCCTGCTCAGGAGGTTCCGGTTGCACCATGTCAAGATTGATGACCAAATCTTTCTTTGGCGTTTCTGGTGGTTTTAAATGGCCGAACAAATCGCCTACAACACCCCAGTATGCTAAGTTGACCACCAATGCAGCGATAAAAGGAATGCCATATCGTTTACTCACCATATGATCACTTCCGTTCTGTCGCTACGCTGACAAATCGAGCACCACTCATCTTGAGATTATCCAAAATGCTAATAACATCCTTATACGCAATATCTTCAGATGCACGGACGATAAAAGCTTGTTGTGGTTCCTTCGCAACGATGCCTTGAATTTCATTGCCCAAATCATCAGGTCTAATTTCACGTTCGTTCAAATACATCTTATGAGTAGCTGTGAGCGAAATCGTAATCGGCTCAATCGTTTTTGCCGTTGATGCAGAGGCCTTTGGCAAATTGAGCGGAATTTGTTCCTCTGTATTCATATATAACGTACTCATCATGAAAAATACGAGCAAGAAAAATACAATATCAATCATAGGTATAATCATGATGGTAGGTTCTTTTTGTATCCCTACTGAACTACGTTTCATCGTTGACTCCTAATATATAAATCCAAGATAGAACCTAAGCGTTGTTCCAATTTTGCAATATCATAATTTACTTTACTTGTGCACCAGCTGTGGATGGCTAATGCTACGATGGCTACTGAAAGCCCTGTAGCAGTCGCAATCAACGCTTCGGATACACCACCAGTAATAACGGTAGGAGCACCGATATCGCCACCAACAGCAGCGAATGAGCGAATCATACCGACTACAGTACCCAATAGACCTAGTAATGGAGCCATAGTAACCATCATGCTGAGCCAGTTAAGACCGCGTTTTAAACGTTCATCCATATAACCTACTACATCATGAAGGCGGTTTTCTAAGCCTTCAAAGTTATATACGGAATCAACAATCGGTGTTACAAATTGACTAAGCGCATCATCATTATTCTTAATCGCTTGTTCTAATGCAATCCAATCATTCGCATTACGACCTGCTTCAATGCTAGACGACAATTGTTGAATTTCACTGTCAATGCGACGATACATACGAATTCGCTCAAATAAAATCGTACATGCTGCCAACATAAATAAAACTAGCGGATACATGACTACGCCACCCGCATTAAAAAGATGAATTGCATACTCCATAATAACCTCCTCAAACTTATAATTATAAATTTGTACTCTACTGCGTATAAAACACAAATGCAATCTGTATTAATCGTTATATTACGATTAACACTAAGTTATTTTATTATTTCATAAACAAATACGTAGCACAATAAACCTATACCCTGTATAGGTATGCTATTTTACTCTATGTATTTTTATAATTACTAATTTCTCTATTGAATACATACATTTGTCTATTATATAAAAACACTAATAATTCTCATGCTAAAAATTATTTATCTGCTCTCAATACATATAAAAAAAGCAGTCTATAGAAATGTTTTCTATAGACTGCTTATACAGATATTATCTAAATTCTTAGCATACTAAGAGGCTGAACATAATACCTCTATCAAGTACATATTTATTAATTCTATACAATTTTATGAATATTATTCATACCTGCATAACCATTCGTTTAAACTATCCTATGACACCGTTATATCATCATACTAAAACTTATGTATGTGCATCCTCTCGCTACGAAATAATGATACATAAACAATATCTTGCCTATCAATACACTATCTTGCATACACCACTTGAGCTATTGTATAAATACCTCGTCCAATATGGTAACTCTTGGCCAACAGGCCATCCGTGGACACGATGGCTACCTTTTTGTTTTTAATAGCTTTCAAATTTGCCAATACAGGGTCATTATAGTAATTGGCATAGATTGCATCGCGATTATAATCCGGTGCATGTATGTCCATCGGTACAATGATAACATCAGGGTCGGCCTTGATAAGGTCTGCCTTTGTACCAAAGTTAGATTGTTTCACTCCGCTCTTAGCAGCTGCATTATCTACGCCCACATAGGTGAGCATATCGGCGATCAAGGTTTTCGGTTTACCATATAATCCGTTTTCATTATACACAGCAACGGTCTGCTTTGGATCGTCGCGGTGTGCAAAACGAAGCGATTCTGTATCGCGGATGTAGTTCATCATCGTCGCTATGAGGCTGTCCGCCTTGCTTTCACGGCCTAGTAATTTACCTACATTGCGCGTCTGGTCCTCTACGTCCTTCACAGTCGCAGGCTCTCTTAATAATGCTACCTTAACGCCCTTTTCTCGCAATGGACTAACGAGTTCTATGGATTCAGCGCCATCTTCAATGATAACAATATCCGGCTTTAACGCCACAATAGCATTCACATCAGGCGCCACCCGTTGCTTAACGGTATTAGTCACTTGATACGGTGCTGCGGTAGTAGCCACTACGGAATCACCGGCCAGTTCGCTCACCAAATCCGCCACATTAGGCCCTACGGCGACGATACGCTCTGCCTTATGATCTAATGTAACTGTTGTGCTGGTTCCATCCACCATCATATAGTGCCCGTGAGAGCTTAATATGCCGAATAGGCCCCCACTTGTAAAGTTTTGCCAAGAACGGTACATACCAAAAGCTGCTACCACCAGCCCCACAATACAAATAGCCAAAACAATCATCAAACGACGTAATTGCATAAGCTCTCCTCCTATGCTTTCAAAAAAATCTCATCATGCAATACACTGTAAACTAGCAGCAACAATATAAGACCTATATCGCTAATTAGCTGGCACACTTTGGTATTTTACATAATTCTTATACGACCAATCGCCATACAACCATTTCGACATCTGTTCCATTTCATAATACATCCACGACGAATAGCTCATGATGTGCATGTCATTAATAGGATACACATAGCCCTTTTTCACAGCTGTTACATTCTGTAGCTCCGGATCATGCATAATGGCATCTATATCCTGCTTATACTCAGGTTGTTTGACCGAATATATGGTAGGCACAAAAATAACATCAGGATTGATGCGAATCAAATCCGCTTTTGTGCCCATGTTTTCTTGCATGTTGAAAGTAGGATAGCTCGCCCGATAATCCCAAACATCAGATAGAACATTAGGATCCTTACCACGCTCTATGATTTTCAAGTTACCTGCACCATCGATGCCATGAATCATTTCAATCATATCCCGAAATACACCAGAGCGATACACACCATGCGTGGGATTATACAAAGCAATCACTGGTTTCACATCATTTTTATGAGACTCCACCTGTTTTTTGACATGCATAACAGAACTATTAATCGAAGATTCTGCACTTGTACTGTTAAATAGCTTAGCCACTTGCTTCGTATTAAGGGTTACATCCTTTAAACTATCTTTCAGCGTATAAATAAATACAGGAATACCGGCGGCACGCAACGATGCCACTAATCCCGGCGGCGTCGTTTCCGGTGCGATAACCACATCCGGTTCATAGGCTTTTATAGACTCCACCGTAGTCTGTGCACGGCCCTTTATCTCTGTACTAGAGACATAAGGAGACCCATCGGTGGCCACAACATAGGGCTCACCAGCAGCACCAACCAAGTCCACCGTTCCGGTTCCCAAGGTAACGACGCGGCGCACATAATCCGGCACGACCATCTCTGTATGTTGACTATCTTGAATCTTTCGGTGATTCGCAGCCGTTAACATCCGACCTATCACGCCATGCCTCGGTATAACATCGCCTAACAACTCTGGCGCCATCCCAATAACTAAACCTATGGCAATACAAATGCCCATGACTATATATGGTAGTACAATCCATTTTATCTTCATAAGCGGTCTCTCTCCATATATCACTTACGAGTCATACGATTTCTTTAGTAAACTACAACCAAAAGTATGTCACCATCGTATTATATTCTTATTTAAATGAGATCTTGTTTAATTATTTCTTACTAGCTTTTTTCTTATTAGGTTTTGCTGCTTGTTTGCCTTTCGCAGGGCCTGCGGCTTTCACAAAGGAATTATTCAAATTGGTAGCTACCATAAGGGCCACATCAGCATTAGGAGTTGTGACAATAGAACGACCTGCCACGGTCACAGTAGGTCCATCATAAGATGCACCACCTAGCTGAATTTGACCATTATGATACAAGCGCGCCAATTTACCAGCCATGAAATAAGCTCGTTCTTCGCCCGTATAACGACCGCTATTGGCAGGGCTATAGATATTCACGCCATTCACGAATACCGCGCCATTATCGACCGTAACGTGATTGCCAGAATACGTATACATGCGATCAATATTGTCCTTTACACGGCTGCTCGTCTTAGGGTGATTGTTAGGACTGAACACTTGGTTCAAGCCTTCGCGATACAAATCACCGTATTTATTACGAAGCACCGCCATAGATGCAGCAGCAGCCCCCACATTATATGGAGACTCGCTCAAGATCTTAAAGCCCAATTCGTCAGCTGCCTTTTCTTGGCCCATCGTGAATACTTGGTTCTCCATGTAATTACCAGCAATATTGGACAAAATAGCCGCATTACCGCCACCGCCAGCAGCAAGGCTCACCGCTGTAGATAAACCTACTTGCTTCTTGAGACCATTGACAATGTCCTTATGCTCGCCATGAGAAATTTCATGAGCCATAACATAAGCGAGTTCATCATCATCTAATAAATCCAAAGCGCCCTTGTTAACAGACATCACGCGACCAACCGTAGCGAACGCATTGAAATCATCACTAGGATTTGCGTACACCACATACGAACGCTTGACGCTAGGCGAAGCCTCTAAGGTCTTCATGATACGTTGCACCCGTGCTTGCGCCGCACTATCCTCTAAATAGCCAGTTTGTTTCTTTGCACGAGCTAAGCTTTGTTCTTGGCCTTCCTTAGAATTATCCATTTTATTGAAAGCCGTGGATACATATGCATACGCCACTGCACCACCAATTAACGTTTCTGCAGCCCCTGCAGAAGCAGCCTCTACCGTTGCGGGTACTACGGCAACTGTTGTTAATGAAAGCCCCATCACGGCGGCTAGTACCAAAGATTTAATTTTCTTATTCATATTTGATCCTCTCATTGTCTCTCAAAATAAACTCGTTCTATTCTCTCGTTATCTCTCAAAATAAACGTGTGCTATTCTCTCATTATCTCACAACATAAATGCGCCATAGGAACACAAAGATTTCTAATAATTCAATTCATCGGCGAGTTCAATGGCCACCTTATCATCTTAAACAATAGATTCCTAATTATTGGATTCACCAACAAGCTCAATAGCCACCTTACCATCTTTAGATACAGCGCCACCATGAGTATACCCAACAACATCAAATCCAGCTGCTGCGCATTGGCGAGCTATGCTTTCATAATTATCATTCTTACCACGCGTACAGGTGGAAAGATGAATAGTAGTAACGCCATTTTTCTTGAAAGAAGCCAATTTCTTCTCCAAATCGCCACCACTATGGGTAAAACCAACTAGCTCAGTATCCTCATCTGCATAGCGCTCAAAAGAATCCACTTTATTCATATATGCCTTAAGACAACCACCGCAAGAACAACGTTGCATCGTGTCTTCGTTCACAAGAACTGCAATCTTCTTAGACATAAACCCTCCTTAGGTAACATACATAATATTATGCATATTATATCACACCAAATTGATAAAAATTATGAATACAGAAAATTAAGAGCACGTGAGAATGCAGGGCTAAGCCAACGTGAATTAGCAGAACGTTCTGGTGTCCCACAGTCTACCATTGCTAGAATAGAACGTGGTTATAATACAAGTATTGATACACTTAGCAAAATCGCTTTCGCATTAAATAAGAGAGTGAAAATAAGTTTTATATAATAATAGCCCCTATCATAATTAGTATGATAGGGGCTATCGTATTTATATTGCATTATATTGTAATACTATATCAAATCTTGTGGAGTAAGATTTATATACGTATTACATAATATCTTCTTCGCGGCCAAATTTACCGTTTTTGTATTCCCCAAAAGCAAGGATAAGCTCGGTTTTATTTGTCATAACAAATGACCCTTGTTTTACCACTGGTTCATTGAGTGGTTCTCCAGCGAGAACGAAGATTTCAAGACCTTCATCACCAGACTCTACCTCAAAGCGCTCTCCAT
>OGGM01000253.1_pt1 | contig 48188 bp, 44 predicted proteins | sample 1571251 | NCBI WGS metagenome assembly OGGM01 (sample SAMEA2582076, study PRJEB24529) | metagenome | biome: Human gut stool | place: China | collected 2011 | reverse complement strand
CGTCCGGTTAAGGCACACCCTACACAGGGCGCTTTTTATTCATGTCTACTAATCTCGGGGCGGTTCATTCTCACCATGCCGCAGGGCATTCTTTTTGTGTTTTACATGACCCGCACGGCTCCCTGCTCCCGCAGCGAGAGCAGATAGCAGCAGCCCGGGCCGAACAGCGCCTCCATCGCGGCGCAGTAGCGCTTTACCAGCGCATCCGGTACAAAAGCCTGGATCGTTCCGGCAAAGCCGCCGCCCTGCATCCGCCATGCACCGCCGGTGCCTGCAAGGATGCTCTGGCTGATAGCCAGCGCCACCGACAGCCCCTGATGCTTCGGCGAAGAAGCGCAGTAGACATTCTGGCAGCACTCAAAGGACGAGTGGCCGCTCTTCTCCACCAGCCGGGCAAAGGCGGCAAAGTCTCCCGCCGCAAGAGCATCTCTCTGGGCAAGGGTACGGGCATTCTCCTCAAAATAGTGGATGGCACGCAGCACGGCGCGGTCGCCGCATTGCTCCCGCAGGCGGGGCAGCTCCTGCCAGAAGCGTTTCTCGTCCACCTCGCCCAGCACCTTGCCGCCCAGACAGGCCGCCACGGCCTCCATCTCGCTCCGGATGGCCGCGAACTCGCCGGTCAGCTCACTGTGGCTGGCGCGGGTATCGGTGACGCAGAGGGTCATGCCCTCGGGCAGGACGCCGTCGGCATGTATCTTCTCGATCTTCGGTGCCGTCGGGTCGGCGAAATCCGCAAAGAGCACACCGCCCACGGCGCTGGTCAGCTGGTCCAGCAGGCCGCTGGGCTTGCCGAAGTAGGTATTCTCCGCAAACTGGCAGATGCGGGCCAGCGCAGGGGCGTCCATACCGCAGCCGTATTCCGTGTTGAGGATAATGGCCACGCCCATCTCAAAGGCTGCTGAGCTGGACAGTCCCGAGCCCCGCAGCACATCGCTGGCCGTGTAGGCGTCGAAGCCGCCCACATCGCAGCCCCTTGCCCGGAAGCCCTCCGCGATGCCCCGGATGAGGCTGGCCGAGTGGGTGCCTTCCCCCTGCTGCGGCTCCTCTTCGGTCAAATCAATGACGTCCAGCTTGTTGAAGCCACGGGACTTGACCCGGATGAAGCCATCCTCGTTCCGGGATGCCACCGCCACAAGGTCCAGCGTGACCGCACCCGCAAGACCGTAACCGTGCTGGTGGTCGGTGTGATTGCCGCCAAGCTCTGTGCGGCCCGGGGCCGAATAGACCTGCACCTGCCGCCCCGGCCCATAGTAAAGCTCAAACTGCTCGAGGGCCGCACCATAACGGCTGCGCTGGCGGGCCAGGATCTCTTCGCTGCCGCCGTAGAGCGCGGCCAGCGCGGCGTCCCACCTCCCTGCTACGATCTGTTCTCTGAACTGCCTGCTGGTTGCCATCCAGAACCCCTCCCTGCACTCTCTGCAATGTTCGGTTTGTTACCGCTATTGTAATGCATCCGCTGCCATTTTGCAATTTCAACCCGCAAAAAAAGTGATTTTCGGTGTCCAGCCCAAAGAATAAGATGTACTTTTGTTGAATTTGCGGGGGCAGATGTGGTATACTCAGGCTATAGAGCCAACAGGCAGGAGGGAACCGCAATGGCAGACGTCTACAAGCAGTCGTTCAAGCAGAACTACACCCACAACATCGAGCTGTCCATCTTCAACTGCGGTCTGGAGCGCTGTGCTCCGGGGCAGACCTGGGGTCCCGGCATCCGGGACCACTACCTCATCCATCTGGTCGTCTCGGGCAAAGGCGTGTTCGAGGTCGGCGGGCGCACCTACGAGGTCGTGCCGGGCGATCTGTTCTTTGCCCGCCCCAACCAACTCATCCGCTACACTGCCGACGAGGCCCAGCCGTGGGAATACAGCTGGGTCGGCTTCAACGGTGCCTGCGCCAACAAGCTTGCGGCGCAGCTGCCTTTCACCGACGCTGCTCCCGTCCACCACACCCAGGATCTGGAGGGGATGCGGGCGGCCCTGAGCAGCATCTACTCTTCCCGCGGCCTGCAGCCCCAGGACGAGGCCGCGATGGTGGGCTATCTCTACCTCTTCATCGCCGCCCTGATGCGGGAGACCAGTGAGAGCCGCCCCCACAGCACCTCTTCTTCCAGCCAGTATGTCCTGAACGCCATCAAGTACATCCAGTTCAACTACTCCCACGACATCTCCATCGACGATGTTGCCAAGAGCGTCGGCGTCTCCCGGAGCCATCTGTACCGGGTGTTCATGCTCAATGTGGGCAAGAGCCCCATCGACTATCTGACCGAATACCGGGTCAACGAAGCCTGCAAGCTGCTGCGCAGCGGCACACTGTCCATCGCCGAGGTGGCGGCATCGGTGGGCTTCCTCGACCAGTTCTATTTTTCGCGGGTGTTCAAGCGCGCCAAAGGTGTGCCGCCCAGCAAGTATATGACCTCGCAGGCTGACGCAGACGTCCAGCCCGCCCCTGACGAGACATAAGGAGAGATCATTCCATGCCCTTACAGAAAAACCAGCTTCTCACCCTCCGCATCGAGCGTCTTTCCAGCGACGGCAGCGGCGTTGCCCACTCGCCGGAGGGCGAGGCCGTCTTCGTCCCGGGTACTGCCCCCGGCGATGAGGCTCAGGTGCGTATCGTCAAGGACTGCGGCCGGTATGCCTTCGGCATCCTGGACAAACTGCTCACTCCTTCGCCTGACCGCATCCCGGTGGACTGCGCTGTCGCCGGCCCCTGCGGCGGCTGCAGCCTGCGGCACATGGACTATGCCGCCGAGCTGCGGTCCAAGCAGGAGAGCGTCGCCGACGCCTTCCGCCGCATCGGCGGACTGGATGTGCCGGTGCTGGATGCCCTTCCCTCCCCTGAGGTGGACCGCTACCGCAACAAGGTACAGTTCCCGGTGGGCCGCAACAAAAACGGTGCGCCCTGCATCGGCTTTTACGCCGGCCGCACCCACCGCATCGTCCCCTGCCCCGATTGCAGATTACAGCCCGGCGTCCTGAATGACATCGGCAACGCGCTCTGCAGCTTCTTCGCCGCCCACGGCATCCAGCCCTACGACGAGGAGAGCGGCAAGGGCCTTGTTCGGCATATCTTCCTGCGCCGGGGTGCACACAGCGGCCAGATCATGGTCTGCCTCGTCTGCACCCGCCCGAAGTTCCCCCACAGCGAGGAGCTCGTGACCGCGCTGCGGGAGCAGTTCAGCGATATTGCGTCCGTCCTCATCAACGTCAACGCCAAGAAGACCAATGTCATCTTGGGTGAAGAGACCGTCTCGCTCTACGGCCCGGGCTACATCGAGGATACTCTCTGCGGTGTGCCGGTCCGGCTCGGCCCCCTCTCCTTCTATCAGGTCAACACACTGGCCGCTGAGCGGCTCTACGGCATCGCTGCCGAGTACGCCCAGCTGGAGCCCTCGGACGTTCTGCTCGACCTCTACTGCGGCATGGGTACCATCGGTCTCTCCATGGCCGACCGCTGCCGGGAGCTCATCGGCGTGGAGATCGTGCCTGAGGCTATTGACAGCGCCAAGGCCAACGCCGCCCGGATAGGCGACGCCGTCGCCGCCAAGAGCTGCTTCTTCTGCGCCGACGCCGGTCAGGCCGCCGCCCGCCTCGCCGCTGAGGGCCTGCGGCCCGATGTCATCATGCTCGACCCGCCCCGCAAGGGCTGCGACGAAACGACCCTTTCCGCCGTCGTCCAGATGTCCCCCCGCCGGGTGGTCTACGTCAGCTGCAACCCCTCCACCGCCGCAAGAGATGCCGCATGGCTCGAAGAGCACGGGTATCATGCAGAGAAGGTGCAGCCGGTGGACCTTTTTCCACGAACACGGCATTGCGAGGTTGTGAGTTGTTATACCAAAACGATGTAACAAACGCAACCCTCAAGCCATGTCGAAGCGGTTCGCCTTTTGACCAAACTCCATGTCGAGCGCCATATCGAAGTGGACGTCAGCATGGATGAACTGGACGTGACTGCTGCGGAGAGCAAGGCGACTTACAATGAGATTCGGGATTATGTATGGGAACATCATCAGTTAAAAGTTTCCAATCTCTATATCGCACAGGTGAAGCAGAAACACGGCATTATTGAGCGAGAGAATTATCATAAAGTGAAAAATGAAAATGCGAAGCAGTCCAAGTGTCCAAAGGAGAAAGAGGATGCGATTGTGGAGGCTTTGAAGCATTTTCAGATGATTTAATTTACTGTATGCCCGTCTGATTTTCAGGCAGGCATTTTCTTTTGCCGGAATATGGTGTTTCTACTTTTATCGTGGTACAATAGATGCAAGAATCATTTTTCAGGAGAAGCACCCTGCCATCCAATTTATAGGACATCCATTGTTGTAAAATTAGGATGTTCACCTATCACAAAAACAAGGAGCAACGTATGCCAAACGATAAGATCACCGCCGTAGGTGCCAACATTGCCGAAAAAGCCGCTATAATCTGGAACGTAGCCGATATGCTGCGGGGGCCGTTCAAGCCCCACGAGTACGGTCTGGTCATTCTGCCCATGACCGTGGTGAAGCGGTTCCACGACTGTCTGCTGCCCACCCATCAGGCAGTGCTGGACACCTACGAAAAGGTAAAAAAACTGCAGGTCATCGACGGCTTTTTGCAGAAGGCCTCCGGCTACCAGTTCTATAACACCAGCCGCTTCACCTTCGAGACCCTGCTGGCAGACCCGGACAACATTGAGTCCAACTTCCGGGATTACCTGTCCGGTTTCTCTGCCAACGCACAGGACGTGCTGGCAAAGTTCGACTTTGACAACATCATCAAGCGGATGGTAGAGAGCAACACCCTCTACCTCGTTATCAAGGAGTTCGGCTCCGAGAAGGGCTATCTTGGCCCGGACAAGATTAGCGCCGTGGACTGCGGCTACATCTTTGAGGACTTGGTGCGGCGGTTCTCCGAGAGCTTTGGCGAGGAAGCCGGAGCGCACTTCACCAGCCGGGATATCATCTACCTGATGACCGACCTGCTGCTGTCTGAAGCCGACCTCGATACCAGCAGCATGACCGTTTACGATATGGCCATGGGCACCAGCCAGATGCTGAGCTGCATGGAAGAGCGCATCCACGAGCTGAACAGCGACATTGAGGTGACCTGCTTCGGGCAGGAGTTCAATCCCTCCACCTTTGCCATTGCCAAGGCAGACATGATGATCCAGGGCGGCGACCCCAACAATATGCGGTTCGGTGACACTCTGTCGGAAGATCAATTTCCCGGATTCACCTTCCAGTACATCATCTCCAACCCTCCCTTCGGCATCGACTGGAGGCGGGAGCAGAAGGCGGTAGAAGCCGAAGCCGCCCGGGGCGAGATGGGGCGTTTCGCCCCCGGTCTGCCCAAGATCAGCGATGGTCAGCAGCTTTTTGTGCTGAACGGCCTTGCCAAGCTGGCAAACAAGGGCAAGATGGCCATTATCCAGAACGGATCTCCCCTGTTCAGCGGCGACGCCGGCAGCGGGCCCAGCAACATCCGGCAGTATATTCTGGAAAACGACTGGCTGGACTGCATCATCCAGCTTTCCACCGATATGTTCATGAACACCGGCATCTCCACCTACATCTGGGTGCTCAGCAAGGATAAGCCCGCCCACCGTGCGGGCAAGGTACAGCTTATTGACGCCAGCCACTGCTTTGAACCCCGCCGCAAGAGCATCGGCACCAAGCGCAACGATATCACCGATTCCTGCCGGGAACTGATCGTCACCGCCTACGGCGAATTTGCCAACGGCAAGGTGTACGGCGACAAAAACGGCATCTACTGCGAGAGCAAGGTGTTCGAGAGCGTGGAGTTCGGCTACAACAAGATCGTGGTGGAGCGCCCCCAGCGGGACGAGGCGGGCAACATCCTCATGAAGCGCGGCAAGCCTGTGCCGGACACCAGCCTGCGGGACACCGAAAACGTGCCGCTGGTGCAGGACATTGACGCCTGCTTTGCCCGGGAAGTCCTGCCCTACGCCCCCGACGCTTGGATCGACCACAGCAAGACCAAGGTGGGCTACGAGATCCCCATGACCCGCTATTTCTACGAGTATCAGGCACCGGAAGCCGTGGAGGATATCGTGGCACGCATTACCGCACTGGAACAGGATATCTCCGCCGGGCTGGCAGAACTGTTCCATAAGGAGGGCTGACCATGGCACGGAACATGAAAGACAGCGGCATTGAATGGATTGGGAAGATTCCAGAGGGGTGGGAGATTCGTAAAATCAAGAACAATTTTATGATTTATGCTGGCGCAACTCCTAAAAGCGAAAAAACCGAATACTGGGACGGTGGCATCCCATGGATTACCCCTGCCGATTTCAAAACAACAGATAAATATGTGTCTTCCGGTCGAAAATCATTGACCGCACTCGGCTATGATTCTTGTGGCACTACCCTTGTACCTGCGGGCAGCATTATCTTCTCAAAACGAGCACCTGTTGGCAGTGTTGTCATTGCCAAAAATACTTTGTGTACAAATCAAGGCTGTTTAGCTTGCATTCCAAATGATGCTGTAAATAATACTTATTTTTACTACTGTATGAGCATATTCACCGAACAGTTTGAACTTGTAAGCGCAGGCACAACTTTCAAAGAAATTGCAGCATCTACATTTGCAAGTTTTCTTCTTCCTTGTCCGCCATTATCTCAGCAAAATGAGATTGTAAACTTTCTCGACAAAGAGAGTTCTCGCATTGATTCCATGCTTTCCAAAACTCGTTCCAGCATCGAGGAATACAAAAAGCTCAAGCAGGCAGTTATTACGCAGGCTGTTACCAAAGGCGTGCGCGGTGAGCGGGAGATGAAGGATAGCGGAGTTGAGTGGATTGGGGAAATTCCGAAAAAGTGGAATCGTTGCAAATTAAATAGCATCTGCACTTTCATAAATGGCGACCGCAGTAAGAATTACCCTTCTTCTGAGGATTTTCAAGATATTGGCATTCCATTCATCGGAGCGGATTCTCTCAACGGTTTTTTTGTTGATACATATTCAGCACGCCATATTTCTCCCGCAAAATATGCCTCTATGGGCGGTCTAAAAATAACTCAAGGCGACATTCTCTATACTCTTCGAGGTTCTACCATTGGAAAAAATGCCATTGCAAATTTCAATGATGGAACAATCGCTTCATCCTTAGTGGGTATTCGTGTTAAAAGTCCATTTTTAGCAAGTAGCAGTTTTCTTTTCTACTGGTTAAACTCTCTGAATGAATTTGTGCAACGCGACTTGTGCATAAACGGATCTACAGCCCCTAATCTCTCCGCAGAGAATGTTGCGCAATTTTTCATTTATATTCCAGACATCACTGAGCAGCACGAGATTGCCGACTACCTTGACGCCAAGTGCGCCGAGATTGACAAGCTGATTGCAAAGAAAGAGCAACTGGTAAAAGAACTGGATAGCTATAAGAAAAGTCTGATTTATGAGGTTGTAACCGGGAAAAGGGAGGTGTAGCATTTCTAATGGTAAATCACAGTACACTAGAACAGCATAAATTCAAGAAAGGCAAATTCATAACACCCTTTAATGATGCTCTAGGCGACAAACTTCAACTCAGTTCGTGGGGAAGCGAACGACTCCCAGAGTATCTTTGGATTGGTTTGATTTTAAAAAAACACGGTCGTTCCAAAGGTCTCCAAATGTGCCGTTGGATTTTAGAAAGGCTCCATGACTCACTTCCTAACGTCAACCTCCCTACAATCTCAAATATTTTCACACTAAAAGATATTAGCCAGCAACTCTTCTGGGAATTTGTTGAACATATTGCAGGGCAAGAGTCATTATCGCCTCTCACCCTTATTTATACATATCGAGGCTTTCCTATTTTCAACAAAATCTTTCAAACCAGTTTAGATTATAAGGAACAAATCCATTCAATCGAAGCAGTGCTAAAAGATGCATATTATCATCAAACAGAGTTTGCAACAGACATTCGTTTTGTTGTTCTTTATTTTGAACTAATGCAAGGAAGGACTCATATTCCTAAAGACACATTTGATGAAATATGTAAATATCCCCTTCTTGAACATAGCGATGAACAAATGCATCTCATCCGTCCTTTAATTCGTAGCATGGAAATTGCTAGAGTAAATATCTCGAATTGCGAAACTGATAAAAGCAATTTAATTCTTTTTTGGAAGATGGTGAGTGAAATGAGCGATTGTGAACTATATACTATAAACTATGAAACATTAGTAGAAAATCCAGAAACATATTTAAACTATCTTCATGAAATCTTTACATACTTAGACCGAATCACAGCTACTTTAGAACCTTTAAGCACTCGGAATATCGTTTTATGTGGAATTGCCACCTATGCTTACAAACGAATTTGTGAACTGGTAGATCATCAATTATATAATGAAATATCTGGCAGAAATATCATCAGGAATATCATCGAAGATTACATTATGATGAAATATCTTTTGAAGCACGAAAAAGAAAAGCCAACTATTTGGGATGAATATCAGTATTACGGAATTGGGTTGTATAAACTCGTTATGGAACGCGAACGTTCTAATCCTTGCTCTTTCAAAGATGGTCACGTTAATTATGTATTATTACAATGTCTCGTCAACGAATATTGTGACGAGGAATTTATAGACATTGACACGTCTTATTTCGATAAACAAAATATTCGTTTAAAGGCCAAAGATGTTGGAGAAGAAGAATTATATGGCTTATTCTATGACTATGATTCTTCTTTTGAGCATGGCTTATGGGGCGCTATTCGTGAAAGTTCATTGTTAAAGTGCGACAATCCTGCACATCAGTTTCATCTTGTTTTAGATAGTGACAACGAGCAAAAGCTCCCCTCCGTTTGGAAAGATTGTGTTCGCACTATGAATAAAATGCTATCATTACTCAACAATGAATTTTCGATTCCCTCCCACTTATTAAGTGAGGTAAATAAATTTGAATAATAATTATCTTTTTAGGAAAATTCATGAGGTTCAATTAGAATACAAAGAACTTCTACAAGGATTAGAAAGCGTTGTTCGTTCCAACGATTTTCAATATGTAATAGATGAAATCGGACTTTTTTGGTATCGAAAACGAAATTTTGTTAATTTATTTCTTCAATATATTCCTGATGGGTCAAATTCTTATTTTGTAGCAGGAGGCTCATATTTAGATATAGATCACAATGAACATTACCCTTTTTCTGCTTTAGGGAGTGTACACATTGTTGACGATCCTCTAGCCAAATTCTCTGAAACAATAAAACAGTCCATCTCTGAACCGATTTACGAGCTATTAAAGGAAGAAATAATTGCTTCCTATTATGATAATTTAATTATTTTAAAAAACTTTTCATCCGAATTCATTTTACTTCCCATTACATGCTTAGGATTAGAACAACCCATTTCAAAAGAGCTAACCGAGAATGCCCTCTTATCTTTTTTCAAAGACGATATTACATTCAAGCAGCTTTTCTCTGTTAAAAGTTTTTCTAGTCTAGATTCAATGATGCTTGATGATGTAAAACGCTTTATTGTTTTTTCCGATAATGACGACCCATCAGATTGTTGTGAAATCAAATTTACTAATTATTTCAATCAACACGGTAGTCCATTAGATGAAAAAGATATTCCACTAGTTCAAAAAGCAGTTTTCGCTCTTCTTCAAGACACTTTACAAGCCCTACATATTTCTCTGATTGCAGTCACATATAACCTTGTTCCTTATATTCGTAGTCGTGTTGTACGAAATTATGTAACATTTTTCTCTCCTTATTTTGAACAGTCACCTTTTTTCAAAAATTTATTTGTAAAATCTCTATATGCATCACTTTTTTATCATTTATACGACAGCGAAACCATCGCCAATAAAGTGGATTTTAAAACATATTATCAAAAGATTCATTCTTCCCCGTGTCTTGATTTCATATATCAAGATTACTCCAATTCCATCCTAGATTCTGACTTATCCAAACAGATACAAAACACCGCCATAGCTGACGTCAAAAGAATTTCTGATATGTTTTCATAATTCAAAAGGAGGTCTCCCCATGCCCCTCAACACCACCGAAAAGCAGTTTGAATCGGACATTGCGGCGGCGCTGCTCTCCCCTGCCGGAGGCTACACCCTCAACGGGGATTGCTACGACCCCAAGCTGGGGCTGTTTGTGGATACCTTGATTCGCTTTGTGCAAAAGACCCAGCCCAACGAGTGGGCATTTTTTGAAAAGCAGAACCCGGTAAACCCGGTGCGGAAGTTCTGCACGGCCTTTAACAATGTCTGCGATGCGGACGGGCTGCTTTCGGTGCTGCGGTATGGGTTCAAGCACCGGGGACGGCGGTTCCGGGTGTGCTATTTTCAGCCGGAATCTGCGCTGAACCAGAAGGACGCCCAGCGCTACGCCCAAAACGAGATCACCTGCAACCGGCAGTGGTTCTACTCCGACACCACCCACAACTCGGTGGACATGGTGCTGGCGGTAAACGGCATCCCGGTGTTCGCCTTTGAACTGAAGAACCAGTTCACCGGGCAGACTGTGGAGAACGCCAAGCAGCAGTGGATGCACGACCGGGACCCCCGGGAGGTGTGTTTCCAGTTCAACAAGCGCATTCTGGGCTACTTTTGCGTAGACCTGACCGAGGTGTGGATGGCCACCCGGCTGGCGGGTAAGGACACCCGCTTTCTGCCCTTCAATCAGGGCTCCAACGGTGCCGGGCGGGACGGCGGTGCAGGCAACCCGCCCAACCCCAGCGGCTACCCTACCGCCTACCTCTGGGAAGAAGTGTTCCAGAAGGACAGCATGATGGACATCCTGCAAAAGTTCATGAGCCTGCAGGACGGCAAGACCCTTATTTTTCCCCGGTATCACCAACTGGACGTGGTGCGCAAGCTGGTGGCAGATGTGCGGCAGAAGGGTGCCGGGCAGCACTATCTCATCCAGCACAGCGCCGGGTCAGGCAAGTCCAACTCCATTGCTTGGACGGCGTACCGTCTGGCGTCCCTGTTCAATACCGAGAACAAGCCGGTGTTTGCCAGCGTCATCGTGGTGACTGACCGCACCGTGCTGGACGCACAGCTGCAGGAGACCATCTCCGGCTTCGACCATACGCTGGGTGCGGTGGAGGCCATCGGCGAGGACAAAAACTCCGGCGATTTGCGGGATGCCATCAATAACGGCGCACGCATCATCATCACCACGCTGCAAAAGTTCCCGGTCATCTATACTGAGGTGAACAAGACCGCTGGGAAGAACTATGCCGTTATCATCGACGAAGCGCACTCCTCCCAGACCGGCACCTCTGCTTTGAAGCTGAAAGCCGCCCTTGCCGACACCGAGGACGCGCTGCGGGAATATGCCGAGCTGGAAGGCAAAGCGGAGGACGAGATCGACCCGGAGGATGTGCTGGTGAAGGAGCTGACCTCCCACGGACGGCACAAGAACCTGTCCTTCTTTGCCTTTACCGCCACCCCAAAAGCCGCCACGCTGGAGCTGTTCGGCACCGAGTACCCGGACGGCAGCCACCACCCCTTCCACATTTACAGTATGCGGCAGGCCATCGAGGAAGGGTTCATTCTGGATGTGCTGCAAAACTACATGACCTATTCCACCTGCTTCAAGATCGCCAAGACCATCCCGGACAATCCCGACCTGCCTGCCAGCCGGGCGGCAAAGCTTATCCGCAAGTACGAGGAACTGCACCCCTACAACATCAGCCAGAAGGCAAAGATCATTGTAGAGACCTTCCGGGAGACCACCAGCCACAAGATCGGCGGGCGGGGCAAGATGATGGTAGTCACCTCCTCCCGATTGGCGGCGGTGCGGTACTTCCACGAGGTCAAGCGCTATATTGCGGAGCAGGGCTATGACGATGTGCAGATCTTAGCGGCATTTTCCGGTGCCGTACCGGACGGCGGTGTGGAGTACACGGAGCAGTCCCTGAACGTCCGCGCTGACGGCAGCCACATTGCAGAGAGCCAGACCAAAAAGGAGTTTCACAACAACTTCAATGTGCTCATCGTAGCAGAAAAATACCAGACCGGCTTTGACGAACCGCTGCTCCACACCATGATCGTGGACAAAAAGCTGAAAGGCGTCAAGGCGGTGCAGACCCTCTCCCGTCTGAACCGTACCTGTCCCGGTAAAATCGACACCTTTGTGCTGGATTTTGTGAACAAGGCAGAGGACATCCGGGAGGCCTTCCAGCCGTTTTATCAGGAAACCTTTCTGGAGCAGGAGGTCAACACCGACCTCATTTATAAGACCCAGAAGGAGCTGCGGAGCTTTGCCGTCTATTCCGATGCGGACGTGGAAGCCTTTGCCAAGGAGTATTTCCGCAGCACCAAGCAGGATAAAAACGCTGTGGGCCGCATGAGCAGCGTCTTGAAGCCGGTGGCAGACCGCTACAACCAGAAAACGCAGGCCGAGCGGTACCAATTCCGTCGCCTGCTGCGCAGCCTTGTCAAGTGGTACAGCTACGTTTCGCAGGTGGCACGGATGTTCGATGAAGAGCTGCACAAGGAGAACGTATTCTGTGCCTACCTGCTCAAGCTGCTGCCGCCGGACGAGGTCTCTCCACTGGACTTGGAGGGCAAATTGCAGCTGGAGTATTACAAGCTGCAAAAGACCTTTGCCGGTGCTATTGAGCTGGAACACGCAAAGAGCGTCTACGAGCCGGTCACCCAGAAGGGCGCTCTCGGCCACGACCCCAAGGAGCCGCTGGACGAGATTATTTTGAAGATCAACGAAAAGTTCAAGGGCGAGTTCACCAACGCCGACCGGGTGCTGCTTACTGCCCTGCATGACCGTCTGCTGGCCGACCCGAAACTGGCAAAGCTGGCGCGCAGCTCCGACCCGCAGATCTTTACCGAGAGCATCTTCCCCAAGGCCTTTGACACCGCCGCACAGGACAGCTATCTTGAAGCGCAGGACACCTTCTCTTCCCTGTTTGAGGACACCAGCAAGTATAAGGCTATTATGTCGGCATTGGCAGAGTGGCTGTATGGGGAATTCCGCAAGAAGTAAAACAGTTTTCCCTTTTTATTTGCTTAAAACAGCCTGCATCCACCGGATGCAGTTCAAGGGTTTGGGTGTTCCCAACCAGTATTTTGCAGAACAAAATAAGCAGATGTATATACATCTGCATTGCTTGCGGGTTCTATGAAGCCTCTCAACGTGCTTCCCAAATTTGAAAATCATTTTGTAATCAGGACCGTCAGCTTTCAAGTTCACCTTGAAGCTGGCGGTTATTTTTCTCAGGAAGTTTTCGCATTTGCAATCGCAGCAAGCAGGGCGATTTGGTACCAACTCGCAAGTTTTTGAATCTGATTTTACAAATCCGACTTCAAAAACACTTGTTGGGCTTCACCCAAACCCGATATCCAGCACAAAATTGTGCTGGCTATGCGTCCTCGCTGACACTGAATAAGCAAATTTTCTTGGAGAAAAAATTGTTTCAGAAAAATAGACATTGATTCATTCAATATTGCATCAAACCGAAGCTATTACTTCCGGTTTTGAAGGTAAAAAGCGGAAGCATCCCTTCCGGTTTTTCCTTGGGATTCTCCTAAAATCCACTGAAAACCGGAAGGAATGCTTCCTAAAAATTTCTGCTTCATTGTGATATGCTTTCTACAAGCCTTCATCGAGCCTTGAGAACCGAATGACCGTCTGCATGAGATACCCGGTGATAACCTCGCAAGAGCGAGCCGGAAAACGCCGCTGGAAGGGGGCAGGAAATCCATGCAGAGAGAACGGCATCCAAAATTTGAAATTACGTTGATACGCAAAACCAGAACCAATAGTTCCGATTTTGCCTTGAAATTCACTTCGTATTTTTTAAAAACCGGAACTACCAGTTCCTAAAAATAAAATTTACGATGTGATACAATTTTTTCAATGCTTTGCAGTAGAAAACCGGAAGCACTACTTCCGCTTTTTTACACCCCAAAACCGGAGGTACGACCTCCTAAAAATCTACTATAAATGTGTCATTCTAATTTCAGAGCCTTCATCGAACCTTGAAAATCACATGACCGTCTGCATGGAATACCCGGCGAAGAGCCCCTATGAGGACGAGCCGGAAAACACCGCTGGAAAGGGGCAGGAACACCATACAGAGAGAACGGCGTAAGAACAATGATATTCTATTTCATTTCAGAAAGGATGGTTTGCCTATGACAAAACTGAGCCAGCTTAAAATCGATCCGGAGTTCCAGAATCAAATCAACCATCCGTCGTTTGAAGAAACCCACCAATTGGAAATGAACATCCTCAAAGAAGAATGTGTACTGAATCCGATCATCACGTGGAACGGCTATAAAGCCAAGCGGGATTCCAGTATCACAGATTCGTATTCTTCGCCTTCAAAGGGCAATGAGTTTATAACGACCTTCAAGCAAGACATTCAGGGGCATAAGAAAGGACTCAGCAAGGAAGAAAAACAGAATCTCAAGGATGCCGTCAAGAGCATCTATTCCCCTCGCCGTTTGGCAGATGGCGAAGCCATGATGTGCGAGATTCAGGGAGCGCAGGAGGATTTTGTCCGGCGGTGAGAAATGTGCTTTCGTGAATACCCGGATATTCTTACTGAACCGAAGAACAATGAGAAGCTACTGATTTTTATCGACCGCGCCAGTCGATATCTTCAGAACGTAAAAAACGCTTGAACAGTGATGGAAACCCGCAATCCTAAACTGTCTGGCCACTGATTTGGATGTAAAAAACGGAGGTGAATGCCATTTCAAATTATTTGAAACCCAATATGCCGCTGCCGCAATATCTGCCCTATGCCCGCTTTCTGCTGGATACAGACTTGAGCCACACGGCAAAACTGCTCTATACCCTGCTGGACCAGGCTACAAGAAAATGGAGTTGCCTATTAAATAATTTTCATCGTATAGAAAACAATCCCACCCCTTCGCAATGCTCTACGCCCACACTCGATGAATGGAGCGCATTCGCAACCTTTCTAGCCAATGTGATTGAGAAGTACGCATCGGTCTTGGAAATAGACAACGCCGTATCCTCAACCAACAACAAAAATCGACAAGATACGGTTGATGCCGCTCTTGCATCATGATATAATTTTCTTGTAATATTTGTCCCAACACAATGGTAAGATCTTCCCTTCCACTGTATTACATACACGGAACGAGGTGCTTAAAATGAATCGTCCAGATGCCTCTCCTAAAAATTCCATCCTCATTTACACCGCAGAAGATGGCCTGACCAAAATTGATACTACCTTTGACGGTGACACCGTCTGGCTTTCCATTGACCAGATGGCTGAGTTGTTCCAACGTGACAAATCCACAATTTCCCGTCACATCAAAAACATTTTTGCAGAGGGTGAGCTTGAACGAGATTCAGTTGTTGCAAAATTTGCAACAACTGCCGCAGACGGAAAGACCTATCAGGTCGAATTCTACAATCTTGACGTCATTATTTCTGTTGGTTATCGTGTCAAATCCAAACGAGGCACACAGTTCCGTATCTGGGCAACTGGCATTTTGAAAGAATATATGCGCAAGGGATTTGCGCTGGATGACGAACGCCTGAAAAATCTGGGCGGCGGTGGATATTTCAAAGAGCTGTTAGAACGCATCCGTGACATCCGTGCTTCCGAAAAAGTGTTTTATCGTCAGGTTCTGGAAATCTATGCAACCAGCATTGACTACGACCCAAAAGCAGAAATCTCCGTCCATTTCTTCAAAAAAATCCAGAATAAAATTCATTATGCCATCCACGGTCAGACTGCCGCCGAGGTCATTTACAATCGTGCAGATGCCGAAAAGGAATTTATGGGTCTGACCACTTTTGCAGGAAACCAGCCCACTTTACGAGAAGCTACTATTGCCAAAAACTATCTGAACGAAAAAGAGCTTCGTGCTATGGGGCAGTTGGTTTCCGGTTATCTGGATTTTGCTGAGCGTCAGGCAGAACGCGAACAGCCCATGACAATGCAGGATTGGGCAAACCACCTTGACCGTATTCTGACTATGAGCGGCGAGCAGCTTCTTGTTGGCAATGGCAGTGTGACCCACCAGCAGGCAGTGGACAAAGCTACTACTGAATATCGGAAATACAAGGCTAAAACCCTCAGCGATGTGGAGCAGGATTATCTGAATTCCATTAAGTTTCTGGAGCAGAAAACAGACAACAAATAACCATTTTGTGAGATTTTTATGTCACAGGAAAAGACATAGGTTTACACTTACACCCGTGTTTTCACGGCCATGCAGATCGATGGCTATTCGCTGGATGCACAAAAAGCCCGCATGAAAGCCTATGCAGACTTCAACGACTACCAGATCGTCGGCGAATATGAGGATGCCCGTGCAAAGAAGCAGGCTATCGAAGCGGATAAAATCACAGGCGATAACATTTACAAAGTTCTCGTCTGCTTTGAAAAGCTTTACAATGTGATGAATCCCCTTGAACGCAAAAAGCTGATGGAACATCTGATCTCTGAAATTCAAATCTACCCAGAGCGTCAGCCCAACGGTCAGTGGCTCAAATCCATCAAATTCCGACTGCCTATCGTTGAAAGCGATATTGATCTGTGTTTGGACAATGAAAGTCATACCGAATGTGTCATCGCACTTTCCAAGGGCGAGATCGACTCCTGAAAAGGGATGCACTGAAGTACTTTAAGATGATATAAATTCAAACCACGGTTTTGGGCAGCGTCATGTTCTCCGCAAGCCGTGGTTTTCCCTCGCTCAAGCTGCCCAATAACAAAAAACGGCCGGAGTTCCTCGTCAGGCAACTCCGGCCGTTTTGTTTCTCTTTTTATTCCTCTTCGTCCCTGGCCCAGTGATAGGCGCAGCGGACAGCCTTATTCCAGCCCTTGATGCACCTGGTGCGTTCCTCTTCCGAGATGGCCGGGCGGAACACGCGGTCCACCGACCAGTTGCGGGTGATGTCCTCGGCAGACTGCCAGTAGCCTACGGCGAGGCCGGCCAGATAGGCCGCGCCCAGCGCCGTCGTTTCCACGCAGCGGGGGCGCTTGACTTCGAGGTCGCTGATGTCGGCCATGGTCTGCATGAGGTAGTTGTTGGCCGACGCGCCGCCGTCCACCCGGAGAGACTTCATGGCGATGCCGGAGTCCGCCGCCATGGCGCGGAGGACGTCGTTGACCTGATAGCAGATGCTGTCCAGCGTGGCGCGGATGATGTGGTACTTGTTGCAGCCCCGGGTGAGGCCCACGATGGTGCCGCGGGCGTACTGGTCCCAGTGGGGCGCGCCGAGGCCGGTGAAGGCCGGCACGACGTAACAGCCGTTGGTGTCCTTCACCTTCTGAGCCATATACTCGGAGTCGCGGGCCTCTTCCAGCAGGCGCAGCTCATCGCGGAGCCACTGGATGGCCGCACCGGCCACGAAAATAGAGCCTTCCAGCGCATAATTCACCCTGCCGTCGGGGCCGCAGGCGATGGTGGTGACAAGGCCGTTCCGGGATGTGACCGGCGTCTCACCGGTATTCATGAGCAAAAAGCCGCCGGTGCCGAAGGTGTTTTTCGCCTCGCCCGAGGCAAAGCAGGTCTGGCCGAAGAGGGCCGCCTGCTGGTCGCCTGCCGCACCGGCAATTTTTATCTCGCCGCCGAAGTGCATCGGGTCAGCGTACTCATAAAAGCCGCTGGACGGCACCGGCTTCGGGAGCATACATTTCGGGATGTTCAGCTCCTGCAGGATCTCGTCGTCCCATTCCAGCGTGTGGATGTTGAACATCATGGTGCGGCTGGCGTTGGTATAGTCGGTGACGTGCAGTTTTCCGCAGGTCAGCTTCCAGATGAGCCAGGTCTCCACGGTGCCGAAGAGCAGTTCTCCCCGCTCAGCCCTTTCGCGGGCACCGGGGATATGATCCAGTATCCACTTGAGCTTGGTGGCCGAGAAATAGGCGTCGATGATGAGGCCGGTCTTCTGCCGGAATTTCTCCGTCAGGCCCCGGGCCTTCAGCTCGTCGCAGTATTCGCTGGTGCGGCGGCACTGCCAGACGATGGCGTGGCAGATGGGCTCCCCGGTCTCCTTGTCCCAGACGATGGTGGTCTCCCGCTGGTTGGTGATGCCGATGGCGGCGATGTCCTCGGCCCGGGCGCCGACTTTGTTCATGGCCGAGAGAGCCACGCCCAGCTGGGTGGCCCAGATCTCATTGGCGTCGTGCTCCACCCAGCCGGGTCTCGGATAATACTGGGCAAATTCCTTCTGCGCGACGCTGCAGATCTCGCCCGCTTTGTTGAACAGGATGCAGCGGTTCGAGGTGGTTCCGGCGTCCAGCGCCATGATGTACGACATAGGCTCTTTTCTCCTTTTCCTGCTCTGGTTTTATAGTGTCAGAACGCCAGCGCGGGGCTCACTTCGTTCCGCCGCTGGGTCTGGACGATACAATCCTTGTCCGGCACGACGCCCGCCGCACCGAGGGTGGAAAAGACGGTCTGCAGCGCCAGCATAGGGGTGTTGTTCTCCTGCGAAAGGTGACAGAGGGCAAACTTCTTGCAGCCCTCCTGGATGAGTTCCAGCAGCTTTGCCGCGCACTCATCGTTGGAGAGGTGGCCCCGGACCGACTCGATGCGGGCGCGCAGATAGTAGGGGTACGGCCCGCTGCGGAGCATGTGCAGGTCGTAGTTGCTCTCGAGGGCCACAAGGTCGCAGCCGGAGAGGGCTTCATGTACGGCAGGAGTCAGCACACCGAGGTCGGTGGCGATGGTCATGGTCTTCTCGTCGGGGGTGTGGATGCGGTAGCCCACACAGGGGACGTCGTGGCTGGTGGGGAAAGCTTTGACCCCAAAGACACCGACGTCCTCTTCCCTGCCCGGCGTCAGGGCCGTCAGGTCGCAGCTGGCGGGAACGACCCCGTTTGCGTCCAGAAATTCCAGCGTCTCCTCTGCGCCGTACACCGGCAGCGGATATTTTTTCAGGAAGGTGGAAAGGCCCTTCACATGGTCGCTGTGCTCATGGGTGACAAGAATGCCGTCGCAGTCGGAGATGTTCAGCTCCAGCTCCTTGAGGGCCGCGCCGGTGGTGCGGACGCCTTTGCCCATATCCACGATGAGATACCGTTCCCCACAGCGCACGACGCTGCTGTTGCCGGAGGAACCGGAATAAAGAGAGATAAATTCAGACATGATAAACCTCAAAAGACCTCTCCATCCCTGCCGGGCAGGGTCAGAGAGGTCTCATTCTTCAAAAATCAGAGAGCCTGTTCCAGTGCAGCGGGCATCCGCTCCACCTTCCTGATGTCAGCACCGAGGCCGCGCAGCTTCTCCACGATGTTCTCGTAGCCGCGCTCGATATGGCCGATCTCCTCGATCTCGCTGGTGCCGTCGGCCATCAGGGCTGCAACGACCATCGCTGCACCGGCGCGCAGGTCGGAAGCGCGGAGCGGAGCGGGAGAAAGCTTCTCCACGCCCTCGAACACGGCCACCTGACCGTCCACCTGGACATTCGCGCCCATCTTGCGCAGCTCGTCCACATAGCGGAAGCGGTTGTCCCACACGCTCTCGGTGACGGTGGAAGTCCCCTTTGCCACGCTGAGCAGAACGCCCATCAGGGGCTGCATATCGGTGGGGAAGCCCGGGTGGGGCATGGTGTTGATCTTGAGGGGCAGGATGTCGCCGGTGCGGCGAACCCGCACAGCGTCGTCAAATTCTTCCACCTCAATGCCCGCACGGCGGAGCTTTGCGGTGATAGGCTCGAGGTGCTTGGGGGTGACGTTCTTCACCAGCACATCGCCGCCGGTGGCCGCTGCAGCCACCATGTAGCTGCCGGCCTCGATCTGGTCGGGGATGATGCTGTAGGTGCAGCCGTGCATCTGCTCGACGCCGCGCACCTTGATGACATCGGTGCCTGCGCCGCGCACATCAGCGCCGCACATATTCAGGAAGTTGGCCAGATCGACCACATGGGGCTCCTTGGCACAGTTTTCCAGAATGGTCTGACCCTTGGCCATGACAGCGGAGAGCATACCGTTCATGGTAGCGCCCACGCTCACCTTATCAAAGAAGATATGAGCGCCGTTCAGCTCGTCGGCGTGGACGGTGATCATGCCGTAGTCCACACTGTCCTCTGCGCCCAGAGCGCTGAACACCTTCAGGTGCTGGTCGATGGGGCGGGGGCCGAGGTTGCAGCCGCCGGGCATGGCCACCTGTGCCTTGCCGAAACGGGACAGCAGTGCGCCGAGGAAATAGTAGCTGGCGCGCATCTGGCGGGACAGGTCGTCGGGGACGTTGGTGCCGGTCAGATGGGTGGTGTCGATCTCGTAGGTGTTCTTGTTCAGCATCCGGACCTTAGCGCCCAGCACGCTGAGGATCTTGAGGCTCACCGCCACATCGCTGATGTCCGGCAGGTTCTCGATGACGCAGACGTCCGCTGCCAGAATGGTAGCGGGCAGGATGCCCACAGCCGCATTTTTCGCGCCGGAGATGATGACTTCGCCGTGCAGGGGCTTACCGCCCGTAATAACAAACTTTTCCAATTTTATGATCTCCTTGTCACAGTCCCGCTCCCCGCAGGCCCAAAAGGTCAGTTCAAGGTACGTTATTCCTTCTCGCTGTACAAAGCTCACAACCAGTTGACACAATTACAGCTACTTTATTATACACAACTTCCAGCAAAAAGCAAAGCCCCAATGCACGCTCGTCGATTATTTTCTGTTTTGCCCAGTTTCTTCTCTATTATCCTCGGGTTTTGTCTCTTATTTTTAGGAAAATTTTACATTTGCCGCTGCTTACCACACACTGTCGTCGCAGCGGGTCTCCTTGATCCAGCCCAGCTGATAGGCCCGGACCAGCTGTTTGAGGTCGTGGACCTTCTCCCGCAGGATCTCGCCCTCGTCCGTCTCCTCCACGAGGATGCGGTGGTTCTCCGTCTCGAGGATGTTCTTCTGAGAGAGGATGTCCAGATTCTCGTTCACGGCCTTTTCGGCGCTCTCGAAGGGCTGGTGGGTGCGCAGGGACATGGTGCGGCTGGAATAGACCAGCGTGTAGCCCGCGATGCCGGTCTTTTCGTGGTAGGCGCGGCAGAAACCGCCGTCGATGACCACGAGGCGTCCGCCGCCCTTGATGGGGCTCTCGCCCTTCTTCTCCTGCACGGGGACATGGCCGTTGACGATGTGGCTGGTGCCGGGCAGGCCGAACTCGGCGAGGATGCGGCGGCAGACAGCTTCCTCATTATACCATGTATAATAGGGGTCCTTCACCTCGGTGTGGGTGGAAGCGTCTTCGACATACAGCCGCTCGAAGGTGGTCATGGCGCTGCGGCCATACAGGGGCGACAGCTTGCCGCACCACAGATACCACAGGAAATCCTGTCCGCTCTGGCGGGCGGCGCTGCCCTCGGGGGCGAAGTAGCCCCGGCGGGCGCGCTCGTCGCAAAAGTCCATGAGGGCGCGGCCCGAGTAGGCGTGGCCCTCGAACCGCTCCACAGCGAAGCTGCCTTTCTTCGTCATCGGCACAGCGCCGTGGTAGAGCAGGTTGCCGTTCTCGATGTGGTAGACACTGCCCTTGGCGTACAGGAACTCGACGTGCTGCTGTAATTTCTCGCTCTGGCGGAAGGACTGCACCAGCTTTTGAAGCACCACCTTCTCATCGCTGTTCAGCGCGGTGGGGTCGGCGGGGTCCACCGTCGGGAAAGACATATCCCGCATGGGGTACTCCCTGCCGCCCACCATGACGGTCCCCTTCTCCCAGTTGATGCGGCGCAGGAAGTCGCGGTCCTGCATCTCGAAATCCGGGTTGCGGTCGATGACCTGACACTCGAGCTTGAGCATCAGGATGGTGATGGCCTTATGCATGACGGCGCAGCGATGGAGCATACCGGGGGTGTAGGGGCCGCGGGCAGTGTCGGTGTGAGGCATCCAGATGGTCAGATCGTCGTCGCCGTAGAACTGCTCGGCCATCCGCTGCAGGTGGCGGAGGTTGATGCCGTAGCAGTCCTCCACCATGCCGTGGTTGTGGTAAGCGAGGGTGGTCTTCAGCACCGTGCAGATGCAGATGGGACTGCCGGCCGCCGCGCCCATCCAGACCACGTCGTGGTTGCCCCACTGGATGTCCACATCGTGGTGGCGCATCAGCAGGTCAAGGATGACATCGGGGCGGGGGCCGCGGTCGAACAGGTCGCCCACGATGTGGAGCTTGTCCACGGCCAGCCGCTTGATGAGCTCGCAGAGACGGACGATGAACTTATCGACGCGGCCATTCTCGATGATGCTGCCGACGATCTGGCCGTAGTAGAGGTCTTTGTCGTGGTCCTCGAAGTGGGCGTGGAGCAGCTCATCCAGAATGTAACCGCAGCTGGACGGCAGGCAGGCCCGGACATGCTCCCGGGTGTGCTTGGAAGAGACGAGGCGGCAGATGTCGATGAGCCGCAGCAGCGTCTCACTGTACCACTGTTCCAGCGCTTCCTCGTCGGCGCAGCGCTCCTTGAGCTGGGGCAGCTTCTCGTTCGGATAATAGATCAGAGTCGCCAGCTCGGCCCGCGTCCCCTCCGGCACGGTATCCCCCAGCACAATGTCCACCTTTTCGCGGATGACGCCGGAAGCGGAGTTCAGGATATGTACGAACGCCTCGTTCTCGCCGTGCAGGTCGCTCATGAAGTGCTCGGTGCCTTTGGGCAGCTTGAGCAGTGCCTGTGTGCTGATGATCTCGCTGGCGGCCGCTGCCTGCGAGGGGTAGTCCCGGGCCAGAAGGCTCAGATATTTCAGGTTGTCCCGGATCTCTTCGGTCTCTGTACGCATGGTGTCCTCCAGATCATGTAGTATTCTTGCATGACATGCAATATTCAATCTTAGTATACCACTTCCGGGGGCAAAAATGATATAATAGCCTCGGATAATTTAATATGATTCTTTCTCATAGGAGTTGGACAATATGTCTAAAAACATTTCCACAACGCCGCCTGTCTCCTGTACCCTCTGCCCCCGCCGCTGCGGCGCAGACCGTGCCGCCGGGCAGACAGGCTTCTGCGGGGCGGGCGGCACCCTGAAAGCCGCCCGTGCGGCCCTGCACTTCTGGGAAGAGCCCTGCATCAGCGGCGCCCGGGGCAGCGGCACCGTGTTTTTCTCGGGCTGCACCCTCAAGTGTTGTTTCTGCCAGAATTACCCCATCAGCGCCGAGGGACTGGGCAAAGAGATCACGATAGAGCATCTGGCCGAAATTTTCCTCGGCTTACAGGAGCAGGGCGCCCACAACATCAACCTCGTCACCCCCGGCCAGTGGCGGCCCTGGATCATCGCGGCGCTGGACATTGCCCGGGCCGAGGGGCTGCGTCTGCCCATCGTCTGCAACACCGGCGGCTACGAGACGGTGGAGAGTGTGGAGGCGTGGCGCGGCTCTATCGACATCTGGCTGGCCGATTTGAAGTACGTCTCCTCTTCCCTCTCCGCCGAGCTTTCCTCTGCGCCGGACTACTTCGCCCAGGCCAGACCCGCCATCGAGGCTATGATGGCGCAGGCGGGCCATCCGGTGTTCGACAGCGAGGGCATCTTACAGAAGGGCGTCATCCTGCGGCATCTGGCCCTGCCCGGCCACATCGACGACAGCTTTGCCGTCCTCGACCGGATGGCCGCATGGAACGAGGCCGACCCCGGCTGCTTCATCCCCAGTGTCATGAGCCAGTACACCCCCTTTTATAAGGCCGCAGAGCACGGCATCGGGCGGCGCATCACCACCTACGAGTACCGCCGGGTGGTCAATCATGCCATGGATCTGGGGCTGACCGCCGGCTATATGCAGCAGAAGAGCAGCGCCCGGGAGGAATATACGCCCAGCTTTGATCTGACGGGCATTTGACCAGCCGGTAAACCTATCAGAGGCAGGTGGAGGGGAGTTTCCCAAGCAAATGTCCAGAGAAGTGGGGCCCCGGCGCGAAGCGTTGGGGCGAAACCGTGGGTTTCGGGGCCCATTTGCGGGGAAACTACCGGACGGCCTGCCGATACGCTTTCCGTCACAATCCACAAAAATCCTTCCAAATTTTCTCTCACAGTGTTTTTCTTTTCCTTGCAAATCCTCTCCGAAAGCACTATAATGGATACAACGATGTGCGTCATGTGGGGTCTGGCTGCCCTGCTGAGCGCCAAACGCCCCGTCTCAAGAATGGTATAGGAGAGGCGGCGGCTCAAATGCCCGAGAAGAGCAACAGGAGGACCGTTATGGAACATTTCAACCCCATTCTGGGCTACGAGACGACCGGACCGAAATTCATCACCTGCGGCGAGATCATGCTGCGCCTGACCCCGCCGAACTACGAAAAGCTCCGCATGGCCACCAACTTTGAGGCCAGCTACGGCGGCAGCGAGGCCAACATCGCCCTCGCACTGGCAAACCTCGGCGTGGACAGCACCTTCTTCAGCGTCGTGCCGAACAACAGCCTCGGCAAGAGCGCCGTGCGCTGGCTGCGCTCCAACGACGTCCACTGCACCCCCATGATCCTCACCGAGCCGGATGAGACGCCCTCCAACCGTCTGGGTACATACTACCTCGAGACCGGCTACGGCATCCGCCCCTCCAAGGTCATCTATGACCGCAAGCACAGCGCCATCACCGAGTACGATTTCTCTCAGGTCGATCTGGACGAGCTGCTGGAGGGCTTCGACTGGCTGCACCTGAGCGGCATTACCCCGGCTCTGGCCCCCAACTGCCGCGGCCTCATCATCGATATGCTCAAGGAGGCCAAGAAGAAGGGCCTGACCGTCAGCTTCGACGGCAACTTCCGCTCCACCCTCTGGACCTGGGACGAGGCCCGCGACTTCTGCACCGAGTGCCTGCCCTATGTGGACGTGCTGCTGGGCATCGAGCCCTACCACCTGTGGAAGGACGAGAACGACCACTCCAAGGGCGACTGGAAGGACGGCGTGCCTCTGCAGCCCAGCTATGAGCAGCAGGACGAAATCTTCCAGCACTTCATCGAGCGCTACCCCAGCCTGAAGTGCATCGCCCGCCACGTCCGCTATGCCCACAGCGGCAGCGAGAACAGCCTGAAAGCCTTTATGTGGTATGACGGCCACACCTTCGAGAGCAAGCTGTTCACCTTCAACATCCTCGACCGCGTGGGCGGCGGCGACGCCTTCGCCAGCGGCCTCATCTACGCCATGCTCCACAACTACAAGGCCATGGACATGATAAACTTTGCGGTGGCAAGCAGCGCCATCAAGCACACCATCCACGGCGATGCCAACATCACCGACGATGTCAGCTCCATCCGCAACCTGATGAACATGAACTACGACATCAAGCGCTGAAAGCAAGCCAAAACGGCCCCGGTACGTCCAGACTGCGTACCGGGACCGTTCTTTTTATGCTATGCCGCGCCGGCACTTCCTGCCGGATGACGGTAAGTATGGCTCCCGAAAGATTTTTTGAGCTTTTTCCTGTCAAATCATTGACAAATCGCTTTTTGCATGATAAAATCACACACGATTTTGAGAGACGAAGCGTGTCGAAGTCTTTTCAAAGCAATTCAACTAGGACCGCCCCGAGGGGGCTGGGTGCATCTGAAAACTCGGGTACACCCTAAGGCCATACGGACAGCCGGGTCCACTGCCGACCGGCGGCGCAAGCTGCCATTATTGATTGAGCGTTAGCGTTCCAACTTTTTATTCGTTGGCAACAGCGTTGGATCGCATGCTGCAAAGACTGCTGTTTTTGATTGAAAGCAGCTTTTGACCTTGCGGCCAAGCTCTAAATTTTATAAGTTGGTTCCTTTACAACCATGAAATTGCGCAGAGCGTGCGCAGACTTGTGAAACGGTCAATAAGAGTAGTAAAAGTGTAATTGCTATATAGACTCTCGTCATCCCGTCCTTTTGAATCCTGATGAATCATGCTGCGATACGGCTCTGGCGTCTTTGCCCCGGAGGCTTTGTCCGCGCATTCAAACGGTTTTTTCAAAGCGCAAGCCTGCATTTCTGTGCAGGGCTTGTGCTTTTTTGTTTGCCCGCATGGTTTGCAGCAGGAGTCAGGGACGGAGGAAAAAACATGAGTGAGAACCGTACACGGTTCCGGCTGGATCAGCGCCGCGCACCGATCTACGAGGCTCTGGAGCAGTTCCGACAGATGCGGGTGGTCCCCTTCGATGTGCCGGGCCACAAGCGCGGCCGGGGCAACCCGGAGTTGACGGCCTTTCTGGGCCAGCAGTGCGTGGGCGTGGACGTCAACAGCATGAAACCGCTGGACAATCTCTGCCACCCGGTATCGGTCATCCGGGAGGCCGAGGAGCTGGCCGCCGACGCCTTCGGCGCAGCACACGCTTTTCTGATGGTGGGCGGCACCACCAGCTCGGTGCAGAGCATGGTGCTGACCGCCTGCAAGCGGGGCGACGAGATCATTCTCCCCCGCAACGTCCACCGCAGCGTGCTGAACGCGCTGGTGCTCTGCGGCGCGGTGCCGGTCTATGTCAATCCCGAAGTGGACAAGCGCCTCGGCATCTCGCTGGGCATGAAGCGGGAGCAGGTGGCAAAAGCCATCAAGGAGCACCCCAACGCCGTGGCCGTGCTGGTGAACAACCCCACCTATTACGGCATCTGCTCTGATCTGCGTGCCATCGTCAAGATGGCCCACGACGCCGGGATGCTCTGCCTCGCCGACGAGGCCCACGGCACCCACTTCTACTTCGGCGGCGGCAGTCTGCCCGTCTCCGCCATGGCGGCAGGCGCGGACATGGCGTCCGTCTCCATGCATAAGAGCGGCGGCAGCTTAACGCAGTCGAGCCTGCTGCTCATCGGCCCCAACGTCCACCCCGGCTATGTGCGCCAGATCATCAACCTGACCCAGACGACCTCCGGCAGCTATCTGCTCATGTCCAGCCTCGACATCTCCCGGCGGAACCTCGCGCTGCGGGGCCGGCAGGTGTTCCATCAGGTGGCTGACATGGCCGAGTATGCCCGCGAAGAGATCAACGCCGTGGGCGGCTACTACGCCTTCGGCAAGGAGCTGTGCAACGGCAACTCGGTCTTCGACTTCGACACCACAAAGCTCAGCGTCCACACGCTGGACATCGGCCTCGCCGGCATCGAGGTCTACGACATCCTGCGGGATGAGTACGACATCCAGATCGAGTTCGGCGACATCGGCAACATCCTCGCCTACCTCTCCATCGGCGACCGCCCGCAGGAGATCGAGCGTCTGGTGAGCGCACTGGCCGAGATAAAACGCCGCTACCACACCGACGGCGCCGGCCTGCTGAGCCAGGAATACATCGACCCCGTCGTTGCCGCCAGCCCGCAGGAGGCGTTCTACGCCCCCAAAAAGAGCCTGCCCCTCCGGGAGACCGAGGGCATGGTGTGCAGCGAGTTCGTCATGTGCTACCCGCCGGGCATCCCCATCCTGGCCCCCGGCGAGCGCATCACCAAAGAGATACTGAACTATATCGAGTACGCCAAGGCCAAAGGCTGCAGCATGACCGGCCCGGAAGACCCGGACATCCTGCACCTGAATGTTCTGGCATAAGGAGAAGCAGATGGAGTTTTGGTTTTCGGAATTTCACACCCCGGACGTCAAGCACAGCATCCGGGTGAACAAGCAGCTCTACTCCAAGCAGAGCGACTATCAGCGCATCGACATTTTTGAGACGCCTGAGTTTGGCCGGGTGCTGACGCTGGACGGCAACGTGATGCTCACCGAGCGGGACGAGTTCATCTACGACGAGATGATCGTCCATGTCCCCATGGCCGTCCACAAGGAGGCAAAAGACATCCTCGTCATCGGTGCAGGCGACGGCGGCGTGGTGCGGGAGCTGACCCGCTACGACCGGGTCGAGCGCATCGACCTCGTGGAGATGGACCCCCAGGTCGTGGAGGCCTGCCGCGCCTATCTGCCCGGCAACGCCTGCCGGATGGACGACCGCCGGGTCCACATCTACTTCGAGAACGCTCTGAAATACATCCGCCGCTGCGAGGAGGAATATGACCTCATCATCGTGGACTCCTCCGACCCCTTCGGCCCCTCCGAGGGCCTGTTCACCCGGGAGTTCTACGGCAGCTGCTTCAACGCCCTGAAAGAGGATGGCATCATGGTCAACCAGCAGGGCAGCCCCTTCTACACCGAGGACGCCAGCGCCATGCAGCGCAGCCACAAGCGCATCGCGTCCACCTTCCCCGTCAGCCGGGTCTATCAGGCACACATCCCGACCTTCGCCGCCGGCTACTGGCTCTTCGGCTTTGCCAGCAAGAAGTACCACCCCATCGACGATCTGGACGCCGACGCATGGAAGGCGCTCAATCTGCGCACCCGCTACTATACCACCCGGCTCCACGTCGGAGCTTTCTATCTGCCGGCATTCCTCGAGGAGATGCTGCGCGAAGTGGAGGAACCCAAATGATCTCACCCAATGTTGAAACCTTTATCGGCTGCGACAGCAGCTACCGCGCCGCCGACATCGTGCTCTACGGCGCACCGTTCGACTCCACCACCAGCTACCGCCCCGGCGCACGGTTCGGCCCGTCGGCCATCCGGCACGAGAGCTTTGGCCTCGAGACTTACAGCCCCTACCAGAACGCCGATCTGACCGACTTCGACATCTTCGACAGCGGCGACCTCGAGCTCTGCTTCGGCTCCAGCGAAGCCGCCCTTGCCGACATCGAGGCCCGGGCGGCGGAGATCCTGCACGACGGCAAGCTTCCGCTCCTGCTGGGCGGTGAGCATCTGGTGACGCTGGGTGCGGTGCGGGCCGTGGCGGAGAAATACCCCGGCCTCCACATCATCCACTTCGACGCCCACGCCGACCTGCGGGACGACTACCTCGGTGCGAAGCTGAGCCACGCCTGTGTGCTGCGCCGCTGCCACGAGATCGTGGGCGACGGCCGCATCCACCAGTTCTGCATCCGCAGCGGCGAGCGGGCCGAGTTCGAGTTTGCGGCCCAGCATACCGAGATGCACAAGTTCGACTTCACCGGCCTTGCCGCGCTCACCGAACAGCTCTGCGCCACCAAAGAGCCGGTCTACCTCACCATCGACCTCGACTGCCTCGACCCCTCCTGCTTCCCCGGCACCGGCACCCCCGAGGCCGGCGGCGTGAGCTTTTTGCAGCTGCTGGACGCCATCCGCACCGTGTCCAAGGCCAACATCGTGGGTGCCGACCTCAATGAGCTGGCCCCCATGCTGGACATCTCCGGCGTCTCCACGGCCACGGCCTGCAAGGTGCTGCGGGAGCTGCTGATTGCCCTCGACAAGGGCTGGCCCGGGTTTCAGGTCTGACAAAACATAATTTGATATAAAGGAGAAACCATCATGAGCAAAGTTCTGATCATCGGCTGCGGCGGCGTGGCCTCCGTCGCCATCCACAAGTGCTGCCAGGTCCCCGAAGTGTTCACCGACATCTGCATCGCCAGCCGCACCAAATCCAAGTGCGACAAGCTGGCCGCAGAGCTTGCCCCCAAGACCACCACCAACATCACCACCGCACAGGTGGATGCCGACCATGTGGACGAGGTCATCGCCCTCATCAAGAGCTATCAGCCCGACCTCGTGATGAACATCGCCCTGCCCTATCAGGACCTGACCATCATGGACGCCTGCCTCGCCTGCGGCGTCAACTACATGGACACCGCCAACTACGAGCCGGAGAACACCGACGACCCCGCGTGGCGTGCCATCTATGAAAAGCGCTGCAAGGAGGCAGGCTTCTCCGCCTACTTCGACTACAGCTGGCAGTGGGCCTACGCCAAAAAGTTTGAGGAAGCCGGCCTCACCGCCCTGCTGGGCAGCGGCTTCGACCCGGGCGTGACCCAGGCTTACTGCGCCTACGCCAAGAAGCACGAGTTCGACACCATCGACACCATCGATATCCTCGACTGCAACGGCGGCGACCACGGCTATGCTTTCGCCACCAACTTCAACCCCGAGATCAACCTCCGCGAGGTCTCCGCCCCCGGCAGCTACTGGGAGAACGGCCACTGGGTCGAGATCCCGGCCATGAGCATCAAGCGGGAGTACGATTTCGACAAGGTGGGCCAGAAGGATATGTACCTGCTCCACCACGAGGAGATCGAGTCTCTGGCAAAGAACATCCCGGAGGCAAAGCGCATCCGCTTCTTCATGACCTTCGGCCAGAGCTATCTCGACCACATGCGCTGCCTCGAGGACGTGGGGATGCTCTCCACCACCCCCATCAACTTCAACGGGCAGGAGATCGTCCCCATCCAGTTCCTGAAGGCTCTCCTGCCTGATCCCGCCAGCCTCGGCCCCCGCACCAAGGGCAAGACCAACATCGGCTGCATCTTCACGGGCAAAAAGGACGGCAAGGAAAAGACCTACTACATTTACAATGTCTGCGACCACCAGGAGTGCTACAAGGAAGTCGGCTCTCAGGCCATCAGCTACACCACCGGCGTTCCGGCCATGTGCGGCGCACTGATGCTGCTGACCGGCAAGTGGACCACCAAGGGCGTCCACACCGTGGAAGAGTTCGACCCGGACCCGTATCTGGACGCACTGGACAAGTACGGCCTGCCCCGCTCTGAGAGCCACAGCCCGGCTCTGGTGGACTGATGCGGCTGGTCGATACGCGCCCGCCCTTCGCGGGGCTGGCAAACCTCTCGGAGGGCGCCCTCGCTTCCCTGCCCACCCCCTGCTATCTGCTGGACGAAGCCCAGCTGCGCCGCAACGGCGAAATTCTGCTGGGGGTCCAGCAGCGGACGGGCTGCAAGATCCTGCTGGCGCAGAAAGCTTTCTCCAACTTCGACCTCTACCCGCTTCTCGCACCCTGCCTCGCAGGCACTGAGGCCAGCGGCCTCTACGAGAGCCGTCTGGGCAAGGAAGAGCTGCCCGAGAAGGAGAACCACATCTTCTGCGCCGCCTACCGGGTGGACGAGTTCAACGAGCTTCTGGATTACGCCGACCACATCGTGTTCAACTCCCCGGCCCAGCTGGCAAAGTTCGGCCCTGCGGCCAAGGCGGCGGGCAAGAGCGTCGGTCTGCGCATCAACCCGGAGCGCTCCACGCAGGAAGGCCACGCCATCTATGACCCCTGCGCCCCGGGCAGCCGTCTCGGCACCACCCGCGCCCAGTGGGACGCGGCTCTTGCAAAACAGCCGGGCCTCGCCGCCCTGCTGGACGGCCTGCACTTCCACACCCTCTGTGAGCAGGACGCCGACGCTCTGGCCCTGACGCTGGACGCTGTAGAAGAGAAATTCGGCGACCTGCTGCCGGGGCTGAAATGGCTCAATTTCGGCGGCGGACACCACATCACCCGCCCGGGCTATGACCTTGCCACGCTGGAAGCCTGCATCGCCCGGATGCAGGAGAAGTACGGCGTACAGGTCTATCTGGAGCCGGGCGAGGCGTGGGCGCTGAACGCGGGCTATCTCGTCACCACAGTGCTGGACACCCTGCAGAACGGTGACACCGGCCTCGCCATCCTCGATATGTCGGCGGCCTGCCACACCCCGGACGTCATCGAGATGCCCTACCGCCCTCCCCTGCTGGACGCGGGCGAGCCGGGCGAAAAGCTCTGCACCGTCCGCCTCGGCGGGCCGACCTGCCTCGCGGGCGATGTCGTGGGAGACTACAGCTTCGACGCCCCGCCTGCCGAGGGCGACCGGCTCATCTTCGGCGATATGGCCATCTACACCACCTGCAAGAACAACACCTTCAACGGGATGCCCCTGCCGCCCATCTGGGCGCTGGCTGAGGACGGCACCTGCCGGGAGCTGGTCCGCTTCGGCTACAACGACTTCAAAATGCGGCTGGGTCACCGCGCATAAAACGAAAGCCATCGGCTGTCTGGGCCGATGGCTTTTTGTTTACTTGAGTTTCTTTTTGGCTTCGTACTCCCGCAGGGCGGTCAGCGCCTCGCCCGACAGCGGGTAGAGGGCCAGCATATTGAATATGGTCATCAGGCCGATACCCACGTCGCCGAGGTCCCACACCACGGTGTAGGCCTGCATCCCGCCGACGACCAGCATCACCAGCGCCAGCACCTTGTAGGCCGTCTGCCAGAACCAACTGTCGCCGAAGAGATAGGCCACGTTGCAGCGGGCGTAGTAGAGGATGCCGATAAAAGTAGAGAAGCTGAACAGTGCCAGCGTCACTGCGATGAAGACGACGCCGAAGCTGCCCAGATGGTACTGCATCGCCGCCTGCAAAAGGTCCATACCCTGCCGCCCGCCGGTGACGCTCCCGGGAGCCAGCAGCATCACGAAGGCCGTGCAGCTGCAGATGACGATGGTGTCGATGAGGACACCCAGCGCCTGCACGAGGCCCATCTTCACGGGGTCGTCGCACTCGGCGGCAGCAGCGGCGCAGGGGGCCGAACCGGAACCGGCCTCGTTGGAGAAGAGGCCCCGCTTGATGCCGTTCATCACCACAGCGCCAAAGCCGCCGCCCACAGCCTGACGCAGGCCCAGCGCCTCCGAGAAAATGCGGACGAAGACATCGGGCAGCTGGGGCAGATGGGTGAGGATGATCCAGAGGGTCATGACGAAGTAGCAGCCCGCCATGATGGGGACCATGACGTCGAGGCTCTTGACGGTGGCCTCCTTCCGCAGGACGATGACCGCCGCAAGCGCCGTCAGCACCAGCGTCGTGACCAGCGGCGGGATGGAGAACGCATTCTGGAACGCCTCGCTCACCGAGTTGCTGACCACCTGGCTGATGCCGCACCAGCAGATGAGGCCCGCCACGGCGAACAGGCCGGCCACCACCGAGCGGCGGAGCTTCCTGCCCCGTCTGCGCTCCGCGAGGGTGTGGAGATAGTAGGCCGGGCCGCCCCGCCAGCCGCCGTAAAGGTGGTCGGGCTGCTTGTATTTCTGGGCCAGCGTGGACTCCACAAAGGAGGTGGATGCGCCCAGCAGAGCCGTCACCCACATCCAGAACACCGCGCCTGCACCGCCCACAGACAGCGCCGCCACGACGCCCACCAGATTGCCCATGCCCACCCGGGTGGCTGTGGACACCACCAGCGTCTGGAAGGACGAGAGGCCGCTGCCCTTGTCGTTCTTCTCGCAGACCGCCGCCAGCATATCCCGGAACAGCCGCACCGGCAGAAGCCTTGTGCGCAGGGTGAAGAACACCCCCGCCGTCAGCAATAAGATGACCATAAACGAGAGACTGAGGGTCACGTTTCCCAGATGCAGGGTGAGCAGGTCGCCCCACAACAGACGGTAGACGCCCTCGATGAGTTGAATGAGCACAGCATTTCCTCCCAGTGCTTGGATTTGGCCGTTTTTGCACAAAAACAGGCCGTCGTCCTTTATTATAGACGATTCGGCCTGTTTTGTAAATCAGGAAAGTGAAGTTCAGGAGAAAAAAGTAACGGCTCTGACTCAGGCGGCTTGCCCTCTCAGTCGGGCTTGCGCCCGCCAGCTCTCCCAAAGGGAGAGCCCTTGGCAGGCCGGTTCACTTCCTACTGGACGCCTGAGGCCCGATAAGGCGCAAAAGGGCAGGCCTTGCTACAGAGGGCAGGCCCGGCTTTGTACAACCTCTCCGTCACGCCTGCGGCGTGCCACCTCTCCTTGTAGGAGAGGCCTTGGCAGTCCCCGCAAAGTGAACGGTTTCGCCAGAGGCTCCCCTACTAGGGGAGCTGTCGAACGGAGTGAGACTGAGAGGTTGTACTAAGACAGAGCCTTTTCCTACCGTCAGGCAGCAAAAAGCTCCCCCTTTCGGAGGAGCTTGAAACGCGGTTTATCAGGACAAGATCATTCTGTCATTCGCAAACTCACCGCCGCTGGCGATCTGGAACTTTGCCAGCAGGTCGGAGACCTGCAGGTTCTTCTTCTCCTCGCCGGAGACGTCGTAGATGATGTGACCCTCGTGCATCATGATGAGGCGGTTGCCGTACTTGATGGCGTCCTTCATGTTGTGGGTGATCATCATGGTGGTCAGGTGGTTTTCCTCGACGATCTTCGCCGAGAGGGTCAGCACCTTGAGGGCGGTCTTGGGGTCGAGGGCGGCGGTGTGCTCGTCCAGCAGCAGGAGCTTGGGCTTGTTCATGGTGGCCATCAGCAGAGTCAGCGCCTGACGCTGGCCGCCGGACAGCAGGCCCACACGGGCGGTCAGCCGGTTCTCGAGGCCCAGATCAAGGCTCTTGAGCAGTTCACGGTACTGCTCCCGCTCCGCCCTGGTGATGCCGATGCGGAGCGTACGGGGCTTGCCGCGGCGGGCGGCGAGGGCGAGGTTCTCTTCGATCTGCATGGTGGCGGCAGTGCCGGTCATGGGGTCCTGAAAGACGCGGCCAATGTAGGCGGCGCGCTGATGCTCGCCCAGACGGGTGACGTCCACGCCGTCGATGATGATCTTGCCGCAGTCCACGGGCCAGACGCCGGCGACGGCGTTCAGCATGGTGGACTTGCCTGCGCCGTTGCCGCCGATGACGGTGACGAAGTCGCCCTCATTCAGCTTCAGGTTCAGGCCGTTCAGGGCCGTCTTCTCGTTGACGGTGCCTGCGTTGAAGGTCTTGGAAACATTTTGTATTTCAAGCATTGTTTGCGCCCTCCTTGTTTGCCTTTTTGGCCGCAGGCTTTGCGAAGTATCTGCCCTTCCAGTACGGCACGGCGAGGAAGACAGCCACAACGGATGCGCTCAGCAGCTTTAACAGGTTTGCGTCAAAGCCGAGGGTCAGCACCAGCTGGATGACGATGTAGTAGATGATGGCACCCAGAGAGACAGACACCATCTTGAGGGCGAAGTTGTGGAAGATGCGGCCAAACACAGCCTCACCGATGATGACAGCGGCCAGACCGATGACGATGGCGCCGCGGCCCATGCCGACATCCGCAAAGCCCTGATACTGGCTCAGCAGAGCGCCGGACAGCGCCACCAGAGCGTTGGAGACGGCCAGACCCAGCACGATGTTGAAGTTGGTGTTGATGCCCTGTGCGCGGGACATGGCGGGGTTGGAGCCGGTGGCGCGGATGGCGCAGCCCAGCTCGGTGCCGAAGAACCAGTACAGCACGGCGATGACCACAGCCGACACCAGAATGACCATGATGATGGGATTGTGGAGCGCGAACTCCTTGACCCAGCGCAGAGAGATGAGCAGGTCGTACTTGTCCACGTTGATGGACTGGTTGGCCTTGCCCATGATCTTCAGGTTGATGGAGTAGAGGGCCAGCTGAGTCAGGATGCCGGACAGGATGGCCGGGATGCCCATAAAGGTGTGGAGCAGGCCGGTGACGAAGCCGGTGGCGAGGCCCGCCAGCACGGCAGCCAGCAGGGACACCCAGACGTTCTGGCCCGAGAGCAGGCACATGACGCAGACTGCGCCGCCGGTGCCGAAGGAGCCGTCCACGGTCAGGTCCGCCACATCAAGGATGCGGTAGGTGAGATAAACGCCGATGGCCATGATGCCCCAGATGAGGCCCTGTGCGCACGCACCCGGCAGAGCACCGGGCAGGTTCGCCAGTCTTGCAAGCATTTCCAAAATGATTCCTCCTAAATTACACTTTTTTATAGACCCGTTTGATACGGGAAAGCGGAGAAGGGCGGGAAAACCGCTCTTCTCCGCTGTTTTTATCCGTTAAAGTTTAGCCCTCGATGGCCTCATAGCCTTCGGGAGCGGTCAGGCCCAGGTCGTCGCAGATGGCCTTGTTGTACTTCTTGGTCACATCGGTGTACTCGATGGGCATATCAGAGACGTTGGACTCGCCCTTCAGGATCTTGACGGCCATCTCGCCGGTGGTGTAGCCCAGGTCGTAGTAGCTGATGGACAGGGTGGCCACGCCGCAGCCGGAGCAGATGCCCTCCTCACCGGCGAAGACGGGCTTCTTGGCCGGGCGGCAGATGCCGTCCACGATGCCGGTGTTGGCAGCGACGGTGTTGTCGGTGGGGACATACAGAGCGTCGTTCTCGTCAGCGGCCTTCTGGCAGACGGAAGACAGGTCGTTGGAGTCGGAGAAAGCGTACTGAGTCGCGGTGACGCCCTTGGCCTCCAGATACTTCTGGACCTCGTCCACCTGATACTGGCTGTTGGCCTCAGCGGAGCAGTACAGCAGGCCGACCTTCTTGGCGTCGGGCATCCACTCCACGATCATATCGGCCTGCTGGTCCAGCGGAGCCAGGTCAGAGGTGCCGGAGATGTTGCCGCCGACGGTGCCGGAGAAGTCGGTCAGGCCCAGAGCCACGCCGTACTCGGTGACGGAGGTACCCAGAACGGGGATCTCGTTGGTGGCAGACTGTGCAGCCTGCAGAGCGGGGGTGGCGTTTGCCATGATGAGGTCAACGCCGGAGGAAACGAAGCCGTTGGCGATGGTGGCGCAGGTAGCGGAGTCACCCTGTGCGTTCTGGAAGTCGAACTTCACGTTGTCGCCGAACTCTGCGGTCAGAGCGTCCTCAAAACCCTGCGTTGCAGCGTCCAGAGCAGCATGCTGCACCAGCTGGCAGATGCCGATGGTGTAGGTGTCGCCGGAAGCGGCAGCGGAGCCGGCTGCGGCAGAAGATGCCACAGAAGAAGCAGCCGTGGAGGATGCAGAAGAGCTGCCGCAGGCGGTCAGGGCAGCAGCAGCGCCGCAGACAGCGGCAGCAGCCAGAAACGAACGACGAGTGATTTTACGCATAATGATTACTCCCTCATTTTTCCATCTACGCGGCAGCAGGACGCCGCGCCGAAAAGCATTTGAATGTCCGGCAGAGAGCCTCTGCTTTACACTCGTGAAGTATATCACGATTTCCGTCCGATGGCAACGCCGTTTCGGTTCTAATTATCTATTAAAATGAATATATCTATCACTTTTTTCGATAGGTGCTTCTTCTCTGCTGATAGTCCGTCAGTTTTTGGAGCTCTGCGCCCAGCCAGACGAGGTTTTCTTCCAGCTGAGGGAGGAATTCTTTCTCATAGTCGAACCTAAAATAGAGTGCCTGCCAGAGCTTCGCCTGCATCCGGCGGCGCAGGGGCGGCTCGAGGGCGGCGTCCAGCGGCTCCACCACGTCTTCCAGGTCCATGCAGGTCTGCGCCCAGCGGACGTCGGTCTTTTCCCGGGCAAGGACGTCGTAGCGGGCCAGATAGTCCTCCACTTTGGCTTCGATGACACGCCCTCCGCAGCCGGTGGGCTGCAAAAAGTAGCTCACCTCCCCTTCCCTGCTGATCTCCTGCGCCAGCGGGTAGAGGGCGCAGACCAGCGGTTCGGCGTCGTGGATGGCGCAGTGGTTCTCGGTGAGGAAGGGGCAGTTGTTCCGCTCTTCCTTCACGGGGGCCAGCCGCAGCACCGGCAGATGGCTCACCTGCCCGATGGACGCGCGGCAGAAGGCCCGGGCCACGGTCTGGGGCGGCAGGCGCAGCCGACCCGCGATGCGCCAGAGGTCGAAGCCCGACAGCACGATATCCTCCCGCCCCCGGCAGCAGCCGCCGCAGCCTGCGCAGGCAAACGAGAACGCCTCGTCCCGCGCCAGCAGCGGTGTCGTGCGGGCAAAATCCACCCGTCCGCAGAGGTCGAGCTGTGAATCCTTGAGCATGTAAGTTTCTCCTGTATACTGTAGTAGATTATGTGGCGAAGTGGCAAATAAATAATATAGCTATGTTATATTTTCACACTTCGCCAACTTGGCGAAGTGGCCTCTTTTGGCGAAGTGAGTCACTTGGTCAGCATCGCCCATTTGGCCACCTTGGCCAAGTGACTTTCTTGCCGATGCATCGTCGATAATTTGTCACTTGGCCAGATAATATGCGGGTCTCAGAGAGGGGAAGGAAAACCTCTCCCTCACTCAAACCTCTTCGCCGGTATCACGATCGCCCCGAACAGCGAGGCGATATACACCACCAGCACCGCGCCCCACACCTGCCAGCCGGTAGCGCGCTCGAGCAGGACAGCCCCCGCCGTGCAGGGCGGCACCAGCACCAGCGACGCCATCGACCAGACCCGGAACGCCCGCAGGATATGCTTCCAGTTGCGGTTGTTGTAATAGATGCCCGGGATGTGGATGTGGAACGCACCCTGTGCAAAGTTGCAGATGCGGTTCTCGTCGTAGTAGCGGGGCAGGGTCTCGGCCATCCAGAACATGGCATAGGCCCCGTAGACGACGCCGAAAACCACATCGACGATGAGCAGAGCCAGCGCTCCCTCGATGTCGGCCAGTCCCGCCGCCCAGACGGCCAGCGCTCCCTCGATGTCGGCCAGTCCCGCCGCCCAGACGGCCAGCGCTCCGGCGACGCCCAGCACGCAGCAGATGACATACACCGGCAGATACTTCTTCGTCCGCGCCTGACGGCGCTCCGGCGGCTCTGCCGAAAAGGTCAGCGCCTTGCGGATGAGGTCTTCGGTCTCCTCGCGGGTGAAGCGCTGTTCCTCCTCTACCCGGCGTCCCTGCAGAAGCTCGGCCACCGTCACGTTCAGCTGCTCGGCCAGCGGCACCAACAGCGAGATGTCCGGCACACTCAGTCCCCGTTCCCACTTGCTGACGGCCTTGTCGGACACGTACAGCGTCGCGGCAAGCTCCTTCTGGGTCATCCCCTTTTCTCTGCGCAGCTGTGCCAGAAAATGGCCGAATGCAGCCTTGTCCAGTTCGTACATATCTTCTGCCTCCTTGCGGGCGTCTGCCGCCCCTTTCTGGCCTTATTATACCGGGCCGCACCCTCCCGCGCAACCGACGGGTGGTAGAATCAGCGCTCTTTCGTTTCTTTTATGAAAAAGCGCCGCACAGTTTCCCGTGCGGCGCTTCACCGTTCTATATCGATCGTCCGAAAGGCCGAGCAACCCGATAAAATAGCCTTTCATGCCCCGGCAGAGGGCCTGCTCGATCAGGCCCGCCCGCCGGAAGGGATCAGGTTCAGGACTCGAAGACCTTCCTGACCGCCGGGCTTGCCTCGATGATGCGGACCAGCAGAACGCCCAGCACGGTGCAGCTGATGAGCTCACCGATGCCCACGGAGATGCCGTTGGTGACGCAGGCCAGCCAGAGGGGTGCGCTGGAAGAGGGGTCCGGGAACATCACCGCGATCTCGATGCCGATGATGACGGCATTGAAGACCACCGGGGGCAGCGAGGCCGCAAGGGCCAGACCCTTGAAGCGGATGTTCCGCAGCTTGTAGGTCACGAGGCAGGCCAGCAGGGTGGCCAGAGTGCCGAAGATGACGTCCACGATGGTGGAGCCCAGCAGGTTTGCCAGGAAGCAGCCCAGCACCACGCCGAAAATGTACTCGGCACCGAACACGGGCAGCAGGCAGAGCGCCTCGGCCACACGCACCTGTACAGCGCCGTAAGAGAACGGCTGCAGTGCCATGCAGAGCACGACGTAAAGGGCTGCGACCATGCCGCAGCGGGCCAGTTTACGGACGGAAAGGTTCTGATTTTTCATCGTATAACTCCAGCGGTTTGATTTTGACCGCGCGGGGACCGCCAGCCCCCGTGGGTTTGGCCCGGCATGGTTCGAGACACGCCGGGGAGCCTAAAATCCTAAGTTGCTCTTTAAGGAGCCGTACCCGCAGGCACAGCGTGAAAAATTATACCATAGTTTGGGCCGGAATGCAACGGCGATACGAAAAAAGACTGCCGCACAGCAGCAGTCTTTCCGTGATATGCTCAGTCCCGGGGCTTGCCCACATAGACCAGCGCAAGGGTGTCGGGGCCGGTGTTAGCCGAGACGACGCCGCCCAGATTGAAGGTAGTGAGCGGAGCCTTGCCGAAGGCTTTGCGGCAGGCTTTTTCCAGCTCAACGGCCTGGGGGATGGAGGTGTGGCCGATCATATAATCGAAGTCCTCCACGCCCTCGGTGCGCTTTTTGCACAGGTCGATTATGGCGGGGATGACCTTGTCGTCGCCGCGCACCTTGCTCTCCACCCTGGTCTTGCCGTCGATGAGGGTGATGATGGGGCGGATGCCCATCAGCTCGCCCATGACCGCGGCGGCGGCAGAGATGCGGCCGCTCTTCTTCATCTGCTTGAGGCTGTAGGGTCCGAGGATGACCTCCATCTTGTTCATCTGGGTCTCAAACTCGCTGATGACGTGGCGGAGCTCCGCGCCGTTCTGCAGCTTGCGGGCCATCTCGCACAGATACCAGCCGAACACCATCGAGTAGGTGTGGGGGTCGAGCAGATGGATGTTCAGGTGATGTTCCGGGCGCTCCTCCCGCAGCATCCCCTGGGCCATGACGGCGTTGTTGTAGGTGGAAGAGCCGGAGCGGTTGATGGGGACATGGATGACATCGGTGTAGCCCTCGTCCACATACTGGCAGTATTTCTCACAGAACTGGATGGGGGTGATGGCAGCCGTGGAGGGGATGCCTCTGGCGGCGCGCATCTTGTCGTAGAACTCCTCGGGGGTGTACTTTTCACGCTCCACGATGTCTTCGTCGTCCAGCAGGATGTGGAAGCCCATAATGTCGATGCCGTATTTCTCGGCCAGCTCCTGCGGGATGTCGCAGGAGGAGTCGGTCAAAATCGCGATTTTGCTCATAGTGTTCCTCATTTCCATTCGTAGTCTCGCAGGCGGCCGTGGTCCAGCAGCTCCGGGAAGTCCCATTGGCGCAGTACCTCGTATACGCCCACGGCGACGCTGTTGGACAGGTTCAGGCTGCGGCAGGTGTCCCGCATGGGCATCCGGATGCAGTGCTCCTGATCGGCTGCCAGCAGCGCCTCCGGCAGACCGGCATCTTCCCGTCCGAACACGAGGTAAGCCCCGTCCGGGTAGGCGATGTCGGTGTAGCGCTGAGGCGCTTTGGTCGTAAAGTAGTAGAAAGGCCCATCGTTCTTCGAGAAGAAGTCATCCAGACCGTCGTAGTAGCTGATGTCCAGATAGTGCCAGTAATCCAGCCCGGCGTGCTTGAGCTTCTTGTCGTCGATGGCAAAGCCCATCGGCCCCACCAGATGGAGGCGGCAGGCCGTGCAGGCACAGGTGCGGGCCACGTTGCCGGTGTTCTGAGGGATGCGCGGCTCCACCAGAACGATGTTCAGGGTCGGTTTTTCACTCATCGCTGTTTACTCCTCCCCCATCGGACACAGGCGGGGCAGCAGCGGCTCGAACCAGACGCCGAAGCGGGTGTCCTGGTCGCAGGGCGTTTTCTGGATGGCCAGCGCCACGAACTCTGCCGCGTTGTCTGCTGCCGCGCTCAGGGCGTTGCCCTGGATGAGCGAGCCGATGAGCACCGCACCGTAGAGGTCGCCCGTGCCGGGGAAGCTGCGGGCAATATGCAGCTTCTTGACCACGAAGCGGTCGCGGCCTGCACCGGCGCAGGCGATGTACTTGTCCAGCTGCAGGCCGGTGACCACCACGTTGGGGGTCAGCGACGCCGCCAGCTCGTCGGCCAGCGCCCGGGCGCTTTCCTCGTCCAGCTGGGCGGGCAGCTCTTTTTCCAGCAGCAGGCCGGCCTCGGTGGCGTTGGGCAGGATAAGGTCGGCCCGGCGGCAGAGCTGCCGCATCCGGTCGATGAAGGCCGGGGTCACGGTAGCGTAGGCCTTGCCGTTGTCGCCCATCACGGGGTCTACCACCTTATAGGCCGAGGGCCAGAGGTCAAAGGCCTTTTCGGCCAGCGCGGCCTGCTCCTCGCCTCCGAGGTAGCCGGTGTAAATGCAGTCGAAGCTCAGCCCCAGCTCCCGGTAATGTTCCAGTGCGGCCTCGCCGTAGGCGCAGCCGTCCAGACGGGCCGGTGTCCCGAAGCCGCCGGTGTGGGTGGAGAGCACCACCGTGGGCAGTGCCACCGGCTGGACGCCCATGACGCTGAGCACCGGCAGGATGACCGCCAGACTGCAGCGCCCCACACCGGAAAGGTCATGGATGCAGAGAACTTTTTTCGGTTCCGTTATCTTCAGCAAAAAAGAAGCCTCCTTCGCAGAATATGCCTTTTCCCATAAACCAAGCCAGCCCATAACCGGCCCAGTTTATCAGCATATGATACAGTATACCACATTTTCCTGCACAAAAAAAGCGTATAGTGAATCCTTTGGCGGAAATACTATCCTCGCAGCCCAAAAATTTTGATTCGAAGGGAGTGCCTCCTATGAAAAACGAACACACAAGCTCCACTGCCCCGCTCCTGATCGGCATGGCCGCCGGTGCCGCACTGGGTGCCGCCGGCGTCATGGCCACCAACACGAGCCAGCGCCAGATGCGCCGCACCGCCCGCAAGATCGCCAAGGGTGCCGAGCACGCCGTGAGCCAGCTGGACAAGATGGTGGGCGACTTCGTGGAGCACAAGATGGAGGGCTGACGCCCCCGCATCGCGCAGAAAGGCCGGGACAGAGGGTTCTCCCCTGCCCCGGCCTTTTGTTGCAGCAAAAAAGCCAGCAGAGCCGGACAAATCCGAACTTGTCGGGGCAAGGCCCCTCCATCTTGCCTGCGCAAGACCGTTCTGTTGCTCAAAAGCCCCACTGGGACTTTCGTTGCTTCGCAAACGCAAACTTTTTCCTCCGCAATCAGCGGTCAACGTGTCCTCAAATCGGACGGTTTGGGTGCCATCTCTGTATTTATAGCCGATGGTTCCTGTACCGCCGGTGCATTTTCCTTTCCGCGCATTCCCGAATCTGCCCTTCGATGGATTTCTCGCGCTGGTTATCCGACAAATAGCGGGCGTAGATTACAGCGGTCATGCAAACACCCCTTTCACTTCATTCTCCGCAGGCGGCGCACAAGGTCGGAGGCACTGTACAGCACACGAGCCACCGACACGGTATTTTCGCCCACGATGCAGAACACCGAGTAGTTGTCCACCAGCATCTGCCACAGCCCTTGGGTGCGCTCCGGCTCACTTTCCACCAGCGCACAGCGTTCCGGCAGGATGTTCAGCGACTGGATGGCTTCTGCAATGCGGTTATACTGCCCCATAGCCGTGTCAGGCTCCAGCAGACGGTCGGCAATGTAGCTATAAATCTGCTCCATATCGCTAAGGGCTGCATGAGAAATTTTCACGTCATACTGCTTCATCTGTGCTGTTCCCGGAACTGTGCGAATGCGCTTGCGGCATCCACAGTATCACCGTTCTGGATTTCCTTGATGCCCACCTGCAAGGCTGCATGAAGCTGGTCATCGGTCATGGTGTCAGCGTTCAGAGCCGCAGGAGCTTTCGGCAAAGACAGTGAGAAGGGAATGCCGCCAGTCAGGGTGATCTGGCGCAGGTACATATCAATGGCGGTCGCCATCGGGATGCCAAGCTGCTTCAGCACGTCTTCGGCCTGCTGCTTGACAGTAGGGTTTACACGAAGATTGAGCGTCATCGTTTTTTCCATGGTTATCACCTCGGATTTATTGTAACGCATTTTGCGTTATTTTGCAACAGAACTTATTGATTTCTGCGGGCTGCACAGAATTTGTCAAAAAATCTTGGTACTTGCCCGGATGGACACCGTTCACCCCCCTCAACGAACCTTCCCTTCCGTAAAAAAGCGCAAGGGCGGCCATCTGCACCCATGCAGACAGCCGCCTTTGGTTTTATGCTGTATTCTATTGGTCAGTCTCTGAAGATCTTATCCAGCTCCCTTTCCATAGTGCCCGCCTTGGCAAATTCCAGCGTATCCGCCTGACGGATATGGTGGGCGGTGATGCCGTGACCCTTTGCAAAGCCCAGAATGCAGCGGATGGCAATGCGGTAGATGATCTCGGTCGGGGCAAGCCCGTAGACCTGCTTGGCAAAGATTTTCTATCCTAATCATCCGTAAACAACCACATTTCAGCATTTTAGTTTTTTAATTTTACATTTCAGGTATTAGTATTTGAACGATTGTATATTTCATTATACTGACTTTTTAATTTCACATAAATACCGCCGGAATGTATCTTGACAGAAGAAAGAGAAGTACTTATAATATAATCATACCGTGAGTATGTTATTGGACGAGGTGGACACATGGCAAGAAATAAATATCCAGAAATCACAGTTGAAAGAATATTAGATGTGGCTCAACGACTCTTTCTGGAAAAAGGTTATGACAATACAACTATTCAAGATATTGTAAATGAACTCGGTGGATTGACTAAAGGTGCTATTTATCATCACTTCAAGTCAAAAGAGGAAATTATTGACGCTTTAGGCGAGAAACTTTTTTTTGACAACAATCCGTTTGTTACCGTACAAAAGCAAAAGCACTTAAACGGGTTACAAAAAATGCGCGAGGTCATAAAGTTAAACCATGCAGATATTGAGAGGACAGAAATTGGAAAACAAAGCATTCCTCTTTTGAAAAATCCCCGTCTATTAGCAGAACTTGCTGACACAAATAGGAGATTGATCGCCCCCCTTTGGCTCCAGCTTATTCAAGAGGGAATGGAGGACGGTTCTATCCAGACAAAGTATGCAACAGAACTTTCTGAACTTTTGCCGTTACTTACAAACTTTTGGTTACTTCCATCGGTCTATCCTGCAACACAGGAGGAACTGCTGTCAAAGTTTGCTTTTGTCAAGTATTTGTTGGACAGTATGAATCTACCGATTATTGACGATGAAATCTTCGGAATAGTGAAGAACTACCTTGAACACCTGAATGTAGGTGAGTAAATAAAATTGCCTTGTAAAAGGCAGTTTTATTTTCAAACAATACATTCATTCATAAGGTATTATTTTTTTAGAAATATACATACCGTCTTAATGTATGAAATGAGATTGTTATGTCTAATGTAGATCAAAAAATCGAAAATGCTGCAAACAAAATTGAAAGTGCTGCAAATAAGGCATGGGAAAAGCGTTCATTCCGCATTGTATCAAAGTCTATATCTGCTGCGGCAGAAATTGGGCTGATGATAGGAGCTGCACATTTATCTGAAAAAGGCTATAAATCAGCAGCTACCTGTTTGTTTGGTTTAGGCGCAGTAGGACTTGTTTGCGATTTGCTCTTTAACAGAAAATAGGAGGAAACCCATTTATGATACGTTATTTGAAACAATACAAACTCTTGTTGTTCCTTACTGTGTTATTTACTGCGATCAGCTCCCTATCTTATGTGTTTATCGCTATCTTATTGCAACAGGTTATGGATATTGTAGATATGGGCGATATGGACGGCTTCATCAGAATACTACTCTTTTCTTTAGTCTACTTTGCGCTTATGGGAATATTCATGTACCTACAATCTTTGTTCAGTAAAAAGTTTGTCTGTAAGATTATGAAAGCTGTCCGTTCTAAAACCTTTATAGGAATTGAGCGACACACGATTGAGGACTACTTCAAAAATCATACTGCGGATTATTTATCCGCAATTACGAATGATGTGAAAATGATAGAAGATAACTATTTACTTCCTCTGTTGCAAGTTATCCAGTACACGATTATTTTCATAGCGTCCCTTGGTGTAATGATCTACTTTGACATTATTGTTACGATATGCGTGATTATCGCAATCGCCATTATGCTTATTGTACCCAGCCTGTTTGGAGGGCTACTCTCCAAACGACAGGATAAGTATTCTGATATGCTATCCGTTTTTACAAACCATGTAAAAGATCTGTTATCCGGTTTTGAAGTTATCAAGTCTTACAGAATGAAAAACTATGTTCTTTCACGATTTGACGCAAGTAACGAGGACACGATAAAAGCAAAATATTCAGTTGATAAAGCGATTGCCGCAAATGAAGCGGTTTCTATGGTACTTGCGCTTCTTGTTCAGGTTGTTGTTGTTTTTCTTTCGGCATACTTCATTATCATTGGACGTATCAGCGCAGGAGCGTTATTAGGCATGGTGCAGGTAAGCAGTAACCTTGCCAACCCCCTTTTAATTATTTTTAGTAATATCCCAAAAATCAAAAGCATAAAGCCGATTGCACAAAAGCTAAATCAACTTTCAGATTACGAGAAACAAGACGCAAATACGAAAAAAACTCCTACCTTCAATGATGCAATTTGTGTAGAAAATTTGCACTTTTCTTATGATAAAGAAAATGAAGTTATAGGCGGTATTTCATTATCCATTGAAAAAGGGAAAAAATATGCTTTTGTTGGTAAAAGTGGTTGCGGAAAATCTACGCTTATTAAGTTAATTGCCGGATATTATTCCAATTTCACAGGTAATGTACTATATGACGCAGACAGTCTATCAATCCTGGATATTGATAAAATAACTGCCCTATCGTCGATCATTCATCAGAACGTTTATATGTTCGATGAAAGTATTTTCGATAATATTTGCTTACATGAAGATTACAGCGAAAAAGAATTACAGTCTGCTTTATTTGATAGTGGTTTATCAAGTTTTATCAAGCAAGTACCGAATGGCCTTGAATATTATGTCGGAGAAAATGGTGCTAATCTTTCCGGTGGACAGAAGCAAAGAATTGCCGTAGCAAGGGCTTTAATCCGTAAAAAACCACTCTTGATTTTAGACGAGGGAACTTCTGCAATAGATATGCAGACTGCTTATGATATTGAAAGCAGACTGTTGGCAATATCTAATTTAACGCTGCTTACTATCACACACAATATGAGTAAAGATATTCTTGAACTATATGACGAGATAATTTTTATGGCAGATGGAAAAATTATTGAGCATGGTACATTTGACACTCTTATTGCAAAACACGCTGCATTTTATGATTTCTACCAACTGAAAAAATAGGCATTTCATTTAAGGGGAGCCGCTACTGGTTTACCTTACGGCGGCTTTGAAATTTTATAACTCAAAGCCGCCGATTTTCTTTTGAAAAATTGAAATTCGGAGGGTGTATTAAAGTCGCCCTTTTTTGAGGATATGGCGGTATCAAGGGGGTATCGCTATGTCCTTTTTCTTATGTGTCTACTTTTTTACTCACAGTAGCTTATCAAAAAAAGCCCGACCGCCGCCGGGAACCTCTCTACCCTTGAATATGAACTGTCTAATCATCTAAATACTGTTTACAATACCTATGCGCCTGTCCGGGCTTTTCGGACAGGCGCATTTTTCTGCTCAAAAAATTTTTCATATAAACTTGATAGCGTACCGGGTGGCAGCAGCCTATTTCAAGGCAAACAACCTCACCAGGCTGCCCAGCCCGAAAAAGCTGGAAGCCGAGTATGCGCAGCTGGCATCCGAAAAGGCAAAGTTCTATGAACAGTACAAGGAAGCCAAGGAAGAACTGCTCAAGCTGAAAACCGCAAAGCAGAATGTTGCGTCCTATTTCCAGGAGGATGAACAGGCGCAGATCGTGTCAAATTGACACAATTCCTCCCGCTGCCGCAGAAGTAGGCGTTCGTAAGCAGATCGCAGAGCAGAACAACGTCAGCGAATCCTACGTTGCCCGTTCTGAAAAGTTCATGCGCGGCATAGAGATCATGGAACAGATGGTGCCCGGTATGCAGGAGAAAATCCTGTCCGGGCAGTTCAAAGTCCGTGATGCTGATATGCACCGCCTCGCCAGAGCTGATTTTCCGGACCGCAAGCAGATCGTGCACGAGATTCTGCACCCGGAAGACCGTTCGGCTTCGCAGTCGAGCTGCTCACACTACTCTGGAATCAACTACTCCGCGCTGGAAGTCGCTGTCCGGCGGATTCAGCAGGACTTTGATTTTCTCGCCCGGCTTTGCCACGGTGGGACGATCAAAGGAGCGTGCGTTTGAACAAAAAGAAAAACTCTGGCGAAGGCGAGCGCTGCATCACCGGAAAAATCGCATGGATTTTACCGCAATTTGATTGTAACTTCTCTGGGATCATCTTATAATAATAGATACTTTCCTTCAATAAGTGAATCGAGGGCAATACCATGACGTATAAGGACATCAGACACAACAAAGAAGTCAACGAACTGCTAAAAAAGGGCAATCAGAATTTGGGCTTACTGGGCTACACCGACCACTCGCAGGATCATTGTGTCCGGGTAGCAGAAACCGCTGCGCATATCCTGAAAAAATTCGGTTATTCGGAACATGACATCGAGCTTGCCCGGATCGCAGGCTATATGCACGATATCGGAAATGCCATCAATCGGAACCGCCACGCCGAATACGGTGGGCTGCTGGCCAACGAGATTCTCAAACAGTATGACCTGATCATTCCGGACCGCATCACCATTGTGTCTGCTATTTCCAACCACGATGAATCTACCGGCGGAGCTGTGGACCCCATCTCGGCAGCCCTCATCATCGGTGACAAGACCGATGTGCGCCGCAGCCGCGTGCGGGAAAAGCCAAAGGCAACCTTTGATATCCATGACCGGGTCAATTACGCGGTGACAGACCAGACTCTGAAAATCAACACCGAGAAAAAGGTCATCTCGCTGAATCTGCAGATCGACACCGACATTTGCAGCATGTACGAATATTTTGAGATTTTCCTGCAGCGGATGCTGATGTGCCGCGGGGCTGCCGATATGCTGGGAGCAACCTTCAAGCTGACGGCCAATGGTGCCAAGGTTCTTTAATGTGCAGCCCCCTCCGCAATGAACCGCCCCAAGATTAGTAGACATGAATAAAAAGCGCCCTGTGTAGGGTGTGCCTTAACCGGACG
>OGGM01000251.1_pt1 | contig 48887 bp, 38 predicted proteins | sample 1571251 | NCBI WGS metagenome assembly OGGM01 (sample SAMEA2582076, study PRJEB24529) | metagenome | biome: Human gut stool | place: China | collected 2011 | reverse complement strand
TGCTTAGGTGGTTTCTTAGAATGGCGGTGTAACTATGCGCATGTATGATATTATTTTGAAAAAAAGAGCCAATTTAGCACTAACAAATGAGGAAATTCGCTTTGTCATAGAGGGCTATGTACATGGTACTATTCCTGATTATCAAGTAAGTGCTCTATTGATGACCATCGTATTTAATGGTATGAATGCTCGTGAACTCGGTACGTTGACACTCTCGATGGCTCAGTCTGGACAAATGGTGGATTTATCGTCAATTGATGGTATCACCGTAGATAAACATAGTACAGGTGGTGTAGGGGATAAGACGACACTTATCATTGCTCCTTTAGTGGCCGCCTGTGGTGGTAAGGTCGCAAAAATGTCTGGTAGAGGCCTAGGGCATACAGGGGGGACTATCGATAAAATGGAATCGATTCCTCATTTGAAAGTATCCTTAAGCCAAGAAGATTTTATTGCCCAAGTGAATAGAATAGGCCTTGCCGTTATAGGTCAATCAGAAGGCTTGGCACCAGCCGATAAAAAACTTTACGCTTTGCGCGATGTAACGGGAACAGTGGACAGTATTCCTCTTATTGCTTCCTCCGTGATGAGCAAGAAATTGGCATCTGGTGCGCAAGCCATTCTACTAGATGTAAAGGTCGGAAGTGGGGCCTTTATGAAAACCATTGAAGAGGCCCGTGCCTTGGCTAAGGCTATGGTAGATATTGGACGTGAAAACGGTCGTTCCGTTAAGGCTGTTTTGACGGATATGGATCGGCCCCTTGGTCATGCCATAGGCAATGCCTTAGAAATTCGTGAGGTCATTGATACATTAAAAGGTCATGGCCCTGAGGACTTGACTCATGAATGTATTATCATGGCTGCTCACATGCTCGTTTTAAGCCACATCTGCGACTATGAAACCGCCCTAACTCGTGTGCGTGAGGCTCTCGATTCTGGCGCTGCACTCGAACGTCTACGCCTCATGATTGACGCTCAAGGTGGTAATAGCTCTGTGATTGATGATGAAAGCCTACTAGTTATCGGCCAATGTACATCTGATGTAATAGCGCCTAAGGCTGGTTACATTACCCATATGAATACCGAACAATGTGGTATAGCATCTGTTATGCTTGGTGCTGGCCGCACCATTAAAGATGGCCCTATCGATTATAGTGCAGGTATTATCATGCATAAAAAAACTGGTGATGCCATTACTGAAGGTGAAAGTATTGCGACCTTGTATGCCTCTGATGAAAGCTTACTTGCTAATGCGGCTAAGACCTATATAGAGGCGATTACGATTGGCGAAGAAATGCTAAATGTAGTGGATACCATCCTTGATATTGTGGAATAAGGAGTCGTATATGACAGAATTAGAAACTCAAAAACTTATGGATTGCGCTATAAAAGCTCGTGAAAACGCTTATTCTCCATATTCACATTTCGCTGTTGGCGCTGCCTTGTTATGCGAAGATGGTACCCTTTTCGAAGGATGCAATATAGAAAATGCTTCCTATGGTCTCACAAACTGTGCTGAACGAACGGCCATTTTCAAAGCCGTATCCGAAGGTCATACAAAATTTAAGGCCCTTGCCGTAGTTGCTGATACGGAAGGACCTTGTGCGCCATGTGGCGCATGTCGTCAGGTAATGGCTGAATTTAAAATACCTCTAATCATTATGGGAAACTTGATGGGGAATATAAAAATAGTAACTATAGAGGAACTATTACCATTTAGTTTTTCTGAATGCGATGTAATTGGTAAATAGAATGTAGTATAAGAAAAAGGCTGGAGCACGTTGTAGTGGCTCCAGCCTTTTAATGTAAGATAATGATCCTTAGAATGCAGGAACAATTGCACCTTGGTATTTATCTTGAATGAATTTTTTGATTTCAGGGCTATGAAGAGCTTCCATCAATTTCTTGATACGAGGGTCGTTTTCATTGCCTTTAAGAACAGTTACGACATTTACGTAAGGGGAATCATTAGATTCGATGAACAATGCATCTTTACCAGGGTTAAGACCTGCACTTAATGCATAGTTTGTGTTGATAGCTGCTAGTGCAACATCGTCGATGGAACGAGGCACTTGAGCGGCTTCTAATTCTACGAATTGGTAACCATTAGGATTAGAAGCGATATCTTGTACAGTGGATAAGATATTGTTAGAGTCTTTCAATGTGATAAGACCAGCTTTTTGTAATAACATTAATGCACGACCACCATTTGTAGGGTCATTAGGAATAGCGATTTTTGCACCTTTAGGAAGGTCTTTTAAATCTTTGATTTGACGGGAATATAAGCCCATTGGTTCAAGATGAACGCCACCCACAGATACTAGAGGAAGGTTATGAGCTTTCGCAAATTCGTCCATGTATGGCACATGTTGGAAGAAGTTAGCGTCGATTTCTTTATCACCCAATGCTAGATTTGGTGTATTGTAATCAGTGAATTCTGTGATTTGTAAATCGATATTATCTTTTGCTAAAATCGGTTTTACTTGTTCTAAGATTTCCGCATGTGGTACTGCAGTAGCACCAATTTTTAATACTTGTTTGTCACCGCTGCTAGCCGCTTTATTATTATCGCTGCCGCAACCTGCGATTAATAGCGCACCGCCAAGAACGACTGTAGCCGCTAATGCTAAAAATTTGTTCATACAAACACTCTCCTTTTCGAGAAAATTAAATGTAATTCGATAAGCTTATAGTACTAAATTATTTCCCATCATGCAAGTATGTATTATTAGTAGTTATCCATAACTAAAAGTTATATAGAAAAAGGAGCTGCTACTCAAAACCGACTTTGGCCCTGCGAAGGCCGTAGGCCGGAGTCAGACCCGGCCGGTGGAGGTTCTCGGAATACAGGCATTACTGTCATTATTTCTTATATGAAATCACGATATGGCGGAATGGTTCATCACCAGCGGATTCTGTGACGATGTGTTTATCATCATGCAACGCGGTATGAATAATTTTGCGTTCAAATGCATTCATAGGTTCTAAGGAAACCTTTTGACGGTTACGTTTTACCTTAGCTGCAAGGCGTTTTGCAAGATTGATCAACGTTTCTTCACGACGAGCGCGGTAATTTTCTACATCCACCACGATGTGACAATGGCCAGACACCTCTTTGTGAGCCACCAAATTCGTTAAATATTGGATAGCATCAAGGGTTTGACCGTGTTTACCAATCAAGATACCAAGGTCTTCACCATGTACTTGGAACGTAATTTTATCACTGGTAAACATCTTTTCAATCATCACGATAAGGCCCATTTGACCGAACATCTTTTCAAGGAATTCCTTACCTTTTTCTGCGATGATTTGTTGTGTTTCTTTTGAAAGCTCTTGTTTAGCTTTCACAGATACCGGTGAATCATCAACAGATTCAGCCACATCGCGTTCATCAGTCGCAACAGGCGCATCCGATACAGCATCAGAAGTCTCAGCGATGACTTCTTTTTCTTCTTCCGTAGCCGCAGCTGATACCGTTGTATAGAACAAACGAACCACAGCTGGTTTACGGCCAATACCTAAAAAACCATTAGAAGGTTGTTCAATAACCTTTGTTTCTACCAATTCACGGCCATCTATAGAAAGTTCTGCAACCCCTTTAGCGATGGCATCTTCAATCGTTTTAGCAGATACATCGATAAATTCCATAGTGCCTCCTATTTATTAGCTTCTAAGCCTTTGTAAATGAAATGTTGTTGCACCAATTGGAACACATTGGATACAATCCAGTAAATAACAAGACCAGATGGGAAGTTCAAGGAAATGTAACCGATGAACAATGGCATAAAGATTTGCATAATCTTTTGTTGTTGTGCAGCGGCACCACTAGCACCCATACCAGTTTGTCGGGACATAAGCCATGTGGACAAAGCACTCAATACTGGCAAAATGTAGTATGGATCTGCTTCGCCAAGGCTAGGAAGCCATAAGAAATGTTCGAATTCAGGATTGTAAGGATATCCTTGCAATGCGTAGAAAATAGCAATCAAGAACGGCATTTGCACCAATAAAGGCAAGCAGCCAGCCAATGGGTTTACGCCCATTTCTTTGTACATAGCGCCCATCTCAGCTTGTAAACGTTGAGGGTCGTTTTTGTATTTTTCTTGAAGCTCTTTCATGCGAGGTTGTAACTCTTGCATTGCTTTCATAGATTTAATTTGTTTTACTGTCAACGGCGCTAAAATCGCTTTAATAATGACAGTAATGATGATAATAGCCACCCCATAGCTTGGGAAGCCGACCATGTCAGTGAAGTTGAAAGCATATGTCACAAGTGTGCGCATAAATTCAACTAAATAGTTAAAAATTTCCATTGTTTCTCCTTCGAGTGCAGGTCGAAATTGGGTTCCTTCGCGCATCCATATATCGTTATGGTATGGTCTAAATTTCATCCATACAGATGCTTAGGTATTTCCAAAATTGTGCTCGCTTAGACGAATATTATTTGTGAAAGTTTTCACTAACGCCATTTTACTATTGCTTGTGAAAGCCCTAACTAGTGTTAGCTTTCACCAAAACCAATCTACGGAACGGGATCATACCCGCCCTTGTGGAATGGATGACAACGCAAAATACGTTTTAGCCCAAGCCAGCTACCTTTCAAAGGACCATATTTTTCAATGGCCTGCAGAGTATATGCGGAACAAGTGGGATAATATCGGCAACATCCCGGTTTGAGAGGGGAAATGGCAATCTGATAGAAGCGAATAACGAGCCATAAAACAAAGGTAATCCCTTGTTTTATACAATTTAATACAGTTATACATGTATTTTTCATAGAATTCACCATGATTGGATTAGCGTATGTATCTAAGACATTTCCACCAAATCCATATACCTCATAATACGCGAATAGGACCAAAGCATAGCGCTGTCCATGCTTGTGGTCCTATATAGGATTATACTAAGAGCTTGCTTTTACGCAATAAGTACAGTATTTCCTTTTCCGCTCGTTCATAGGTTGCGTCCTTCAGAGGGCCACGTCCAACGATAACAATATGATACCCTTCGCGAATTTGATGCTGATTGAGGCGATACACCTCTTTCATAAGGCGACGTGCTCGATTGCGTTCAACCGCACAACCCACCTTTTTACCCGTCACAAATCCGATACGAGTCTTTTGCTTTGCTACAGGCATACGATATAGAACGCATAGGCGTCCTACCTCATACTTACCATGCTTATACACAAGGCGATATTCATTATTGTTTATAATACGTCTCGTTTTATCTAAGCGGTAATCCATTGTATCGTCCGAGTCCTATAGAATAGAAAAACTTGGCAAGAGCGCCAAGTTTTCTGAAAGCTCTTGCTGAGCCATTATATTATGCAGATAAGCGTTTTCTGCCTTTAGCACGTCTTCTTTTTAATACGAGACGGCCACCGATAGTTTTCATGCGTTCACGGAAACCATGGGTACGTTTTCTCCAAAGAGTATTTGGTTGATATGTACGTTTCATTAGTAAAACACCTCCTCGTTATATATTTGTTTTACTTATACCATAACAGGGTAATTATAGAGGGAAAACGCAAATCTGTCAATAAAAAACAGGGTTTTCTATATATATTTATATAAAAAAGATATGGTGTTTCGATTAAAATCTACAAATGTAATTTGTTTGCCAGTAATATTACTACATTTAAGTAATGATGGCTGCCTAATATTTTCTCGCTCCACCGGCCGGGTCTGACTCCGGCCTACGGCCTCCGCGGGGCCAAAGTCGCTGCAAAAATATTAGGCAGCCATCATTAAACAATATTCATAAATTAGCCAAACAAATTACACCATTCACATCTTATCAAGACACCATATCTTTTTTATCTGAACCTTATAGATCAACTCCTGTTTTTTATTGAAACAGATTGCGCGCACCCTCCCTTAGCGGGGAAGACAGAATCTACTATTTTAGAGCAACACACATACACCTCTTTTGAAATAGAACAGGCCTGTTCTATTTTTTGGAACATCCTATACACATACCTTTTTTGAATTAGTACACGCCTGTTCTATTTTTCGGAATACCCTATACACATACCTATTTTGAATTAGTACACGCCTGTTCTATTTTTCAGAACACCCTATACACATACCTATTTTGAATTAGTAAACACCTGTTCTATTTTCCGGAACATCCTATATACATACCTATTTTGAATTAATACACGCCTGTTCTATTTTTCGGAACACCCTATACACATACCTATTTCGAATTAGTACACGCCTGTTCTATTTTTCGGTACACCCTATACACATACCTTTTTTGAATTAGTACACGCCTGTTCTATTTTTCAGAACACCCTATACACATACCTTTTTTGAATTAGTACACGCCTGTTCTATTTTCCGGAACACCCTACTTATGTCCCTGCGGAGGCCGTAGGCCGGAGTCAGACTCTTTTCCCTTTCCGCCAATTTATAATTTCTTTACTCAGCACTTAATAAATATTGAGAAGGTTAATAGGGTACTCTCGCAGCGACTTTGGCCCTGCGGAGCCCGTAGGGCGGAGACAGACCCGGCCGGTATTCCCCATTCCCATATGAAATTTGTTTATTTTGACTATTTTGATCAAAAGAGGTGAGGTTATCATTTTTTTGCGACTTTGGCCCTGCGGAGCCCGTAGGGCGAAGACAGACCCGGCCGGTGGAGTAAAAAATGATAACCTTACCGACCTACGCAAAAATACGAAAATAAACAAATTCCATAAAAGTTATCCACAGATTGAATGACAATCTTCCTCATTTTTGGTACAATCATAATTGAAATTGGTAAAAAATATATATTTTTATAAGTTTTTTTCGGATAGTTTAGAAAAGTTATCCACATTTTTTCTCTTTTGACCTGTGAATAGTATAAACTCAGTATTTATAAGGTTGGAAGGGAATTTTATTTTCTCTTATTCACAAGTTGTGCACAGGTTATTCACAGGCATTTGTGGTTTTTCCACAGTTTTAGAATAAGTTATGCACATAATAACGAAAGTTATACACATTTTTAGTAAAAGTTATACACAAGAGGAACAAAATGCAAGCAGCTGATATTAATGATATATGGGAACGTATATTACAAGTAGCAAAACAAACACTGCCGCCTGCGATTTATTCAAGTTTGAGTACTTCTCTCATACCGATGAGTATAGATAATAATTCTATACACATTGGGGTTATGCAGAGTTTTATAAAAAGTGTCATCGAATCTCAGCAAACGGTAAGTAAGTTGTTAACAGATGCCATCAAGCAAGTGACAGGCAAAGAATTAAATATGGTTTTATTGGATCTGTTTCCACAAAAGGATGATATTCCAACAGCACCGCAGGTAGCAGATACTTTCACAGAGAATACTGCAGAAAATACTAGTACGAACACTATAGAAAATACGGTGGTAAGTGACGCGGACAACATCGATAAAAAATCCTCAAAACCTGCAAAGCAGGAGGTTCCATATCAAGAGGAATTTTACACACCGGTGTACGCAGATCCTGTGTATATCCAGCGTAAAGAGGTGGACGAGTTAATTCCAGATGAACCGATGTTTCCTGTAGAGCAGCCACAAATGGTGCAAACGTTGCAATCTACGGATATTCCTATCGATTTGTCATCGTCACAGCTAAACAGTGGTTATCGATTTGATAATTACATTACAGGCAATGCGAACCGCATTCCGTTTGGAGCAGCCCAAAATGTGTCGGAGCATCCTGGCGGCGATTATAATCCGCTTTTTATCTACGGTCCATCGGGCCTCGGTAAAACGCATTTGATGCACGCCATCGGCAATGCCATCGTTGAAAGATATCCTAATCTCAAGGTGATGTGCACAACGAGTGAAAAGTTTATGAATTTATTTATCGAATCCATACGCAAGCGGCAAGGAGAGTTGTTCCGCAATACGTTCCGCAACATCGACGTATTGCTCATCGATGATATTCAGTTCTTGGAAAATAAAGAGGGCACGAAAACAGAGTTTTTCAACACCTTCAATGAATTATTAGACAATAACAAGCAAATCGTCCTCACCAGCGATACCATGCCAAACGACATGGATCAGTTTGAAGAACGCTTACGTTCTAGATTCCAAGCTGGCTATGTGGCGACCATGGAAAATCCAGATTTGGAAACGCGTATCGCCATTTTGAAAGCCCTCGTTGAAAAGGAAAACAACAAGAATCGTAATCTCGTTATCGACAATGATGCCATCAACTACGTGGCGTTGCAATTCGATGAAAACATTCGCGTACTACAAGGGGCTTTCAATAAACTCATCGGTACTGCATCCTTAGAACAACGGACCAGCAGCATCGATTTGGAGTACACGAAGAAAACATTATCCGACATCATCACGACGGAACGGATAACACTTATCGACATCGAGTCCATTCAAGACTTTATCAGTACCTATTTTAATATTAAGAAACAAGATTTGTTAGGCAAGAAACGGAAGGCTCAGTTCGCATTTCCACGGCAAATTGCCATGTATTTGTGCCGCGATGTGATTAATGAAAGCTACCCACAAATCGCAGCGGCTTTTTCCAGAGATCATACGACGATTTTGCATGCGTACGATAAGATCAGCAAAGAAATCGACAAGAATCCGGAAACAAAACAAATTATCCTAGACATCAAATCTAAACTGTCATCACTCAACTAAAACGGGTGTGGATAACTCTGTGGATATGTTGTGTATAAATCTGTGGATATTGAGGAATTTAATATTTTCTGTGATTATGTGGATAACCTAAAACAAGGTATACACATACTTATCCACAACTGTGGAAACGCATGAAATCTAGAAAACTTTCACATGTACACACATTCACAGCGCCTACTACAAATACTACTAAACTAACAAACAAATCAAAAACATATCAGAAAACCGATCTATCGTTGATTATCTATAGAGTACCAACGAAAATCGCACAACGAATATTACAAACAAGGAGAGTATTTACGTTATGAACATCAAATTCCCTAAGGCCAATCTCCAAAAAGCCATTAACGTTCTACAAAAGGTATCACAAAATAAAACAAGTTCAAATCTACCAGGTTCCATTTATATAACAACAAAAAATAATCAAGTGGAACTACAAGGCAACGATTTTGAATTGGGTATTAAATTAACAATCGACGCCGATATCTTAGAACCAGGTACATTAGTGGTTGCTTCTCGTTATTTCCAAGAGTTAATCCGCAAATTACCAGGCGAAACGATTCAATTGAGCAAACCAGAGGATGGCAATACGTTAAAAATTACATCCGGTTCCTCTGAATTTAATTTAGTAACCTTGCATCCAGATGATTTCTCATTGGTAGAACAAATTCACGACCAAGATTATGTTAATATCGATAGCCAAGCTATGAAAGAACTCATCGACCTTACGAACTATGCAGCAGCAAGCGACGATGATCGCCCTGTATTTGCTGGTGCTTTGCTGGAAATTAAAGATGCAAACGACAAAGAAGTAACCATGGTTGCTACCGATACTCATCGCATGGCTGTTAAAAAGGTAACTATCGATGAACCTGCCACATCCCCTATGCGCGTCATCATTCCAACAAAGGCTTTGGCAGAAGTATCTCGTTTATTGCCAACAGATAATCCTTCTATTATTAAAATCATTTGGAACCGCACACAAATAGTGTTCATGTTTGAATCCATCTATATTATTTCTCGCTTAATCGAAGGCACGTACCCAGAATATGAAAAGGTAATTCCTGCTCAATTCGATTCTAGTGCCGTTGTAGATCGCAAGGAATTTGCCGGTGCTGTTGATCGTGTATCCTTGTTAGCAAAAGATATGAGTTACAACGTTATTCGCTATGATTGGTCCGAAGAACAAGTGACTTTGTCCAGCCAAAATGCTGAAATCGGTATGGCGAAGGAAGAAATTCCTGTGGAATTTAAGGGCACACCATTCACGATTTCCTTTAATGGTCGTTATATTTCCGATATTTTGCGTCACAGTACAGGCGATAACATCCACATGTATTTAAAACAAAATGGTCCTGTTGTGATTCGCCAAGATAATAATCCGAACTATACATATGTGGTAACACCTGTTCGTACAAATTCTTAATTCTGTAGTTTGTCCACCATAGGAGGACGTTATGAAACAACAACCTGTACCAATCCATACGGAGTACATTCAAATCGATCAATTGCTTAAATTAGAAGGCGTCATCGAAACAGGGGGACAAGTAAAAGGTCTTATCGATGATCAAGTACTGACATTAAATGGCACCATCGTTACAGAAAAACGCAAAAAATGTCGCGTTGGCGATGTGATTGGTGTAGAAGGCCTCGATGTGGAATTCATCGTTACCAAAGAGGAGGCATAATCGGTGAGAATTAACTCACTGCAATTGTTCCAGTTTCGCAACTATAAGGATTTAACCCTTGATTTGCAGCCTGAAATCATCGTCTTGTACGGCACCAATGGGGCTGGTAAAACCAATATTTTAGAGGCTATTTACGTCGGTACCATTGGTAAAAGCCACCGCACGAATGATACGTCGGATATGCTTTTATTTAACGCTAATGAAGCGGGCATTGTGGTGAACTTTGAGAAAAAGGAGACACCGCAAAAGGTTAATATTAAGCTATTTCGACAAGGTCCTAAGGATATCCGCTTAAATGATACTAAGATTTCGCAAAAGGAATTGATTGGTACTTTAAATACGGTCATCTTCTGCCCAGAGGATTTACAGCTCATTAAGGGCAGTCCATCGGGTCGTCGCAGATTTTTAGATATGGAAATATCTCAAACGAGCGCTACTTATTATCATCAATTATTGCAATATAATCGTTTATTGCAACAACGGAATACATTGTTGAAGGAATATCGCGGTAAACAGAATATTCCTCTTGCTGAATGGGATGTACAACTGGCGGATATGGCGGCTTTCATCGTAAAAAAACGGATGGAAAGTTTAAAGAAAATCAATTTGCTTATCGATTTGATGAATCGTAAATTGACGGGAGGCCTAGAAAATCTCACTATAGGCTATGAACAATCATATGGGGAAGAGGGTCATATGGTGTACACGAAGGAGGCCTTTTACGATTTACTGCAAGAGGCATTGCCTCAAGATCGTCATCGCATGACGACAAGCGTAGGTCCTCATCGAGATGATTTACGATTCTTTTCCGATGCTATCGATTTAAAAAAATTTGGATCCCAAGGGCAACAGCGGACGGCTGTGCTTTCACTAAAACTGAGCGAATTAGAATTCATCAAATCCGAAGTAGGCGAATATCCCGTATTGCTCTTAGACGATGTGTTGAGCGAGCTCGACGAGGCGAGACGGAACAATTTGTTGCAGTTCATTCATAAACGCATTCAAACCGTCATTACCACGACGGATATACATGATTTTGAAAATATGCAAGGTGTTCAATTTATTCAATGTCAGGAGGGTCACATCCATTATGGAAAGCCTTGAAATGTGCTTACCTGGTGGCCTACATGAATTAGGTTTACTGGAACAATTTAAACTGAATACACTCATTCATCATTGGCGTGATGTGGTGGGCCCCATTTATGCTGGTCATACGCGCATTATCGACATCAAACCTCCGAAAATTGTGCTCAGCGCGGATAATTCGCAGTGGATGCAAGAGGTTAAGATGAACCAAAAACGCATCCTCAAGGCCATTAATGACTATTACAAAAGTGATATCATCACTGAAATGGGCCTCATCATGCATCGGCAGAGTTATGTGAAAGAAACGGTGAATACTGAAATTTTGAAAATAGACATGCCCGACATCGATGGCTATATCGACATGTCGAAAATCGTCTTGTCCAATGATGATATGAAATCTATTGATGCTATGGTTGAAAGCTTAGCAGAAGATACATTAAAAGAACCGTTTCGAAAGGTGCTCATTAGCAGCCGCAAAAAGGAAGTCTATTTGCTAGAACACGGCTATCATCGATGCAAGCGCTGTCATACGTTGATGAGCAGGCAAACAAAATATTGTGTGTCCTGCGAATATGAAATGCATCGCAATCATATTAATGATATAAAAACACAAATCAGACGACATCCGTACATAAAATATAGCGAAGCTCAACAATACATCAAATGCACCTTTAAAGACTTTTCCATAGCTATGCGAGAATTGATTTATTTTTATTTAGATAAGGTCTACCATGGGTCTACGAGCCGAAACCATATGTACATGACCACCATGCTCATCACCCATAAACGGCTTGAAGAACTGACAGACCAGCACGTTATCAACTTGTGTAATAAATACCGATCAAAATTCTTGAGCGAGGAAAAACAAAAAGAGCTCAATATGCTTAGGGGTGTATTGGAATAGATGACCATTATTTCTCGCTCCACCGGCCGGGTCTGACTACGCCCTTCGGGCTCCGCAGGGCCAAAGTCGCTGCGAAATTAATGGTCATCTATTCAATAGCAGGACAGAGAAAAATGGAGTTTATTTAGCATTCTTACTTAAATGAAAATAAGAGGAAAAATATGTACTTACATATTGGCGATAATTTTAGTATCCCTATGAATTCAATTCTTACGATGATTCATGCGGAGTCTGGTAAGCATCATAGGACGGGCATTTCTCATTATGACGCAGAGGTTATATACATTGTGCCCGAGGATAAGGTAAAGACGTATATTGTAACAGATGATGGTGTGTATGCATCGGGTATATCACTTAAAACGCTTAAAAAACGGATTGATGAGTTTTATATGCTGCTAAGTAGCAAATTATAGGGCTTTCACGATATAAGCAATCTATAGTATAATAAAGAGATAATTTAGCACCGCAGATGTGTTGTGTATTAGCATATTGCGGTTTATGTCGTTAGGAGGAGTTTGTTTAATGGCTGAAGAAAATTATGGCGCTCAGAATATACAAGTTCTTGAGGGTCTAGACGCGGTCCGTAAACGCCCAGGGATGTACATTGGTAGTACGTCCATTCGCGGTTTGCATCACCTCGTTTATGAAGTAGTAGACAATTCAGTGGACGAAGCGCTCGCAGGGTATGCGACGCATATCGAAGTATCCATTAATGAAGATAATAGTATTACCGTTGTCGATGATGGTCGTGGTATTCCAACAGGAATGCATGAGTCCGGCATGTCTGCGGTAGAGTTAGTTTTAACAAAATTGCATGCTGGCGGTAAATTCGGCGGTGGCGGCTATAAGGTGTCCGGCGGTCTTCACGGTGTAGGTATTTCCGTAGTTAATGCGTTGAGTGAATGGACTAAGGTTCAAGTATCTCAAAATGGCATTATTCAAGAAATCGATTTTTCCCGTGGTCATAAAACATCTGAATTGCACGAAATTGGCAAAGCAGAAGGTACTGGTACGACTGTTATTTTCAAACCAGATTCTGAAATTTTTGAAACGACGGTGTTCAATTTCGATACATTGAAAATTCGTTTACAAGAGTTGGCATTCCTTAACAAAGGCCTTCGCATCACATTGAGAGATTTGCGCCAAGAGGAACCTCGCATTGAAAGCTTCCATTACGAAGGTGGTTTAAGTTCTTTCATTACATTCTTGAACGAAAACAAGGAAGTTGTTAACCCAACTGTTATAGACATCGAAAATACAAAGGATGACGTTGTGGTAGACGTGGCGTTGCAATACAACGATAGTTACAGCGAAAACTTGTTGTCCTTCGTAAACAACATCAACACTGTTGACGGCGGTACCCATTTATCCGGTTTCCGTGCTGCCTTGACGCGTACCCTCAATGATTATGGCCGTAAATCCGGTTTGATCAAGGAAAATGAAAGCAATCTTTCCGGCGAGGACGTTCGTGAAGGTTTGACAGCGGTTGTGTCTGTGAAAGTATTAGAACCTCAGTTCGAAGGTCAAACTAAAACGAAACTTGGCAATAGCGAAGTTAAAGGTATTACCGATGTTATCGTATCTGAAGGTCTTAAAACATTTTTTGAAGAACATCCACAAGATGCGAAGAAAATCATTGAAAAAGCAACGATGGCAAGCCGTGCTCGTGAGGCTGCTCGTAAGGCCCGCGACTTAACACGCCGTAAAAATGCGTTGGAAGTATCTAGCCTTCCTGGTAAATTGGCAGATTGCTCTGAAAAAGATACATCTATGACAGAAATTTATCTAGTCGAAGGTGATTCTGCGGGCGGTTCTGCAAAACAAGGTCGCGATCGTCGTTACCAAGCGATTTTACCATTGCGTGGTAAAATTCTTAATGTAGAAAAGGCGCGTCTTGATAAGATTTTAGCGAATAACGAAATTCGTTCCATGATTACCGCATTTGGTACAGGCATTGGCGACGAATTCGATATTACAAAATCCCGTTATAACAAGATTATTATCATGACAGATGCGGACGTTGACGGCGCTCACATCCGTACATTGCTTCTCACATTCTTCTACCGCTATATGAAACCATTAGTAGAAGAAGGCCATATCTACATCGCACAACCGCCTTTATACCAAATCAAAAAAGGCAAATCTCATTGGTATGTGTACTCTGATGCAGAACTTACAGCTAAGCTTGATGAAGTAGGCCGTGATGGTATCACAATTCAACGTTACAAAGGTTTAGGTGAAATGAATCCTGAACAATTATGGGAAACAACAATGAACCCTGAAAATCGTACGATTTTACAAGTTAGTTTAGAGGATTCTATCGAAGCTGATAAAATCTTTACGGTGCTCATGGGCGACAAGGTTGAACCTCGACGTAAATTTATTGAAGACAACGCAAAATATGTGCGCAATCTAGATTTGTAAGAGGTGACCCATGACAGATAATCAGAATACTAACGTAGAGTATACTTCTAATACTCAAAAACATTTAAAACGATCCCTCAAAGCGCGTCATATGAATATGATCGCCTTGGGTGGTGCCATCGGTACAGGTTTATTCGTAGCCGGTGGTGAAGTAGTAAGTACGGCTGGTCCTGGTGGTGCTCTTGTGGCCTATGGCCTCATTGGCATCATGGTATATTTCCTCATGACATCCCTTGGGGAAATGGCGACGTACTTGCCGATTCCAGGTTCTTTCGGAACCTACGCAAAACGCTATGTAGACCCTGCCTTTGGCTTTGCCTTAGGTTGGAACTACTGGTTTAATTGGGCCATTACATTGGCTGCCGAAGTACTGGCAGGGGCGCTCATCATGAAATATTGGTTCCCTGACATACCGGCCATCGTTTGGTCCGCATTATTCCTGTTAATTCTATTTGGGCTTAACTATTTGTCCACTCGTTCCTTTGGTGAAAGCGAGTACGTGTTCTCGTCCATCAAGGTTATTACCGTTTTCGTATTCCTATTCTGTGGCTTTATGCTCATCTTTGGTATCGGCGGTACATCCCCTGGATTTGAGAACTGGACAGTAGGGGAAGCACCATTTGTAGGAGGTTGGGAATCCGTCCTTGCTATCTTCATGGTAGCTGGTTTCTCCTTCCAAGGTACTGAGCTTATCGGCGTAGCCGCTGGGGAAGCAGAAGACCCTGAAAAGAACGTACCAAAAGCGATTAACTCCATCTTCTGGCGCATCCTATTGTTCTATATTGGGGCTTTCATCGTTATCGGTTTCCTCATTCCTTACACTGATCCAAACCTATTGAATTCCAGTGTAGAAAACGTATCCATTTCTCCATTTACACTCGTATTTGACCGTTTTGGATTCGCGTTTGCCGCTAGCTTTATCAATGCTATCATCTTGACTGCCGTATTGAGTGCTGGTAACTCTGGCCTATATTCCTCTACGCGTATGCTTTACGCACTCGCTAAGGAAGGTCAAGCACCACAAATCTTTGCTAAGCTCAACAAACGTGGCGTTCCAGTGCCTGCATTGATATTGACTACAGCCATTGGCTTGTTTGCATTCCTTACAAGCTTTATCGGCGAAGGTACAGCGTATACATGGATTGTTAACATCTCCGGCCTTTGCGGTTTCATCGCTTGGGTAGGCATTGCTATTTCCCATTATCGTTTCCGCCGTGCGTTCATTGCACAAGGTAGAGACCTTAAAGAATTGCCTTACAAGGCTTGGTTGTTCCCTGTTGGTCCAATATTGGCGTTCATCCTATGCGTCATCATCATCTGTGGCCAAAACTACTCCGCTTTCACAGGCGACACCATCGACTGGTACGGCGTATCCGTTGCATACATCGGATTGCCTATCTTCTTCGCTGTTTACCTAGGTTACAAATACATCAACAAAACTAAACTCGTTCCGTTGAAAGAAGTAAATCTAGACCGCGATTTTGACAAATAAAAACGCAATACAATTAGACCTATTCATTATGAAAGTAGTGAATAGGTCTTTTTTTGTACATGCAGTATTAGGTTATTGTTTTTATATGAAAGCTATCATTATGAGATTGTTTTTCTATAAAAGCCTTGCTATAATGAATCAAAATATATTGTAGTTAATTAGAGAGGATATAATTATGATTATTACCACAACTATGCATATTGAAAATAAACCCGTACAAGAGTATAAAGGTATCGTATTTGGCGAGGTCGTAGAAGGCCGTAATTTTGTAAAAGATTTTATGTCTGGTATTCGTGACATTGTTGGTGGCCGTAGCGGTAGCTACGAAGATTCCCTAATGAACGCACGCCAAGCAGCACTCGATGAAATGGCAAAACGAGCTAGTAAACTTGGCGCAAATGCCATTATCGGCGTATCATTCCAATATAGCACCGTAGGCACACAAAACGGCATGCTTATGGTGACATGTAATGGGACGGCTGTTGTAATTTAATAAGGGGAAAAAGCTGAGCATGACTTCTCTGCTCCACCGGCCGGGTCTGACTACGCCCTTCGGGCTCCGCAGGGCCAAAGTCATGAAACAAGTGGCCCCATCTATTTTCTATTAAATACAATCGGCTAAATGAAAAAAAGTCGTTCGGAAACACTACTTATCTTATTTTGCTTAAAACTTCCACCGGTAGGTTTAGATGAGAAAAAGGCAGCAGATTACAAAATCTGCTGCCTTTTAGTATTCAATGATGAGGCTCTTAAAAAATAGAACAGGCGTGTTCTATTTTTGGAAAGGTATGTATTGTGTCTTTAGAAATAGAACAGGCGTGTACTAATTTAAGAAAGGTATGTATAGTGCTTTTTAGAAATAGAACAGGCGTGTACTAATTTAAGAAAGGTATGTATAGTGATTTTAGAAATAGAACAGGCGTGTAGTAATTCAAAAAAGGTGTGTATGGTGCTTTTTAGAAATAGAACAGGCGTGTACTAATTTAAGAAAGGTGTGTATAGTGCTTTTTAGAAATAGAACAGGCGTGTACTAATTTAAAAAAGGTATGTATGGTGCTCTTAAAAAATAGAACAGGCCTGTTCTATTTTAAAATAGGGATATATATGTAAGGAAATATAAAACAGCAGGGCTGCCACCCTGCTGTTTTTTCTTTGTTGCGTGAATACATTGCAACTTATTTATTTCCCTTGTCAAAGTTATATTAACATTATCAGAATTAGTAGTCAATCAAATATTAGATTATAATAGATATCTATTATATATTACTTATTTAACCTTATACCATGTTGCGTACATAACTGGTAGTACGATGAGTGTTAGTATGGTTGCTACGAGTAGACCGCCGCTGAATGCGATGGCGAGTGGGCTCCAGAATACGGATCCCATGAGTGGTATCATACCAAGGATGGCCGCGATGGCGGTTAGCATGATTGGTCTGAAACGCAATGTAGCGGAGTTGATGATGGCTTCGCGAGCAGATTGTCCTTCAGCTCGGTGGATTTCGATTTGGTCCAACAGGATGATGGAGTTACGAATGATCATACCGGAGAGGGCAATGATGCCGAGTATAGCCATAAATCCAAGTGGTGTACGCGTAATGTTTAGGGCCAGTACAACACCGATGAGTCCAAGCGGAGCGGTAAATAGGGCCATAAACATGAGGGCAATTCTCTTTAATTGGAACATGAGAATCGTCATGATCGCAAAGAGCATGATTGGCATTGGCACAAGTAGTTTTTGAACGGCAGTGACGCTCTTTTCGGCGGAACCATCGAGGTCGATGGTATAGCCAGTTGGCAAGTTTTGACGGTATTCTTCAAGATTCTTGTAGATTTCCTTCGTCTTAGCATTGCCGAGCACGCCAGGGCCTACATTAGCATGAATGCTGATGGTTGGCATCATGTTGCGGTGCCAAATAATGCCTTCCTCTTGGCTCATAGAAATCGTTGCGATTTGGCTAAGCGGTACATAGGAACCATTTCCTGTTTGGATTGGTAATGATGAAAGTGCCGCTAAGTTGTGGTTTTCATTGCCGCCCAATCTGAAAGTAACAGGAATAGTTTGATTTCCTTCGTAGTATTCACCGGATTTAGTGCCAGATAATAGACTTTGTAGATGAAGCGATACGGCGTAGCTATTAATGCCAAGCAAACGCGCTTTATCTGGGTCGATGTGGATTTGAGCAACTGGCTCAGTATCTGGCCAATCGAAGGCAATATTATGTAATTCCTTGTCCTCCTGCATCTTGGCTTTCACATCGTTTGCAATCGTTTTAACCTCAGACGCATCAGGACCTGATACGCGGAGCATAACAGGGTATTTGGACGGCGGTCCGATTTGGACGAATTGCATATTGATGAGCGCCGATGGATATTGATCGTTTAGTTGATCTTGTAAATCCTTGAATAACGCATCTCGATCCTCTAAGGATTTGGTAACGATGATGGTTTGCATGAAATTAGCACGTGGCAATTCTGGTTCTAAGGTCAATACAAACCGCGGAGACCCTTCGCCTACATAGGTGGTGAAATGGTCGATATGTTCGTTATCCTTTAACAAAGCATCCAACGATTTAGCTTGGCTTTGGGTATAATCGATGGACGAGCTTTGAGGAAATTGCATAGATACGATGATTTCATTCCGCGTCGACGATGGGAAAAATTCCTGTTTGATGAGCGGGAATGAAAGCAAGGATAGGATGAAAGCCCCTAATGTTAGGAGTAACACAGCCTTATGATGACCTAGTGCCCAGTGAAGGAGGCTTTCAAAACGAGCATAAAAAACAGTTTTCAGACGATGCATGATATGATCGCGACGAGTCCATTCCGATTCGGGTTTCTCGGCCTTGTTTTCGATGATTTTATAGCCTAAGACCGGACTGACCAGAACGGACGCAATCCAGGATAGGATGAGGGCCATAAAGACAACGATGGACAGGGATTTCGTGAATTCCGCAACCATGCCCTCCGCTAAGGCGAGAGGCAAGAACCCGGCACAGGTAATGAGCGTGCCAGATAGCATCGGAAAGGCCGTTGATTCGTAGGCGAACGTAGCGGCGCGCCAGTGGTTAAAGCCTTCTTCGAGTTTAACGCTCATCATTTCTACGACGATGATGGCGTCATCAACGAGCAGGCCTAGGGCCAATATGAGGGCGCCAAGGCTAACCTTATGCAAATAAATGCCATTTTCATACATCAGTACAAAGGTGGTGGACACGACGACCGGAATGGTAAGAGCCACTACGATGCCCGTGCGAATACCTAGGGACGCAAAGCTGACGAGCAATACGATGGCGATGGCTTCGAATAAAGATTGGGAGAAATCGCCAATGGATTCCTTAACAATGTGCGGCTGATTCGACACTTGGTCGACGCTTAACCCTGCAGGAATCGTCGTTTTTAGCTCTTTCAGTTTCGTATCAATCGCCTTGCCAAACTCGATGTTATTCCCACCAGCATCCATGGAAATGGCGATGCCAATAGCCGGCTTGCCTTCATAGTAGAACTGAGGACTAGATGGGTCCTTATAGGTCATCGTTACGTCCGCGATATCTCCAAGGCGAATCGTTTGGTTATTGATGCGTACAGGCATATTTTTGACTGCATCGACGCTATCAAAGACGCCGTTGATGCGTAAATATACATTATTCGTATCCGTATTGATCATGCCCGCTGGCACCATGGCGCTTTGCTGTTTGAGGGCCGTCAATAATTGTTGGGTGCTCACCTGATACGATGCGAGCTTGTCCTTGTTAATCGTTACATCCAAGGACTTTTCTTGTACCCCGATGAGAGTGATCTTCTTAACATTCGGAACGGACAAGAGCTGCCGTTTTAAATCTTCTGCCTGTTGCCGTTTTTCTTCGTACGAGAATTCGTCACCTGAAAGTGCGTAAATGGTGCCATATACATCATCGAATCGATCGTTGATAGATGGGCCTTGCACACCGGATGGCAAAGATTTCCATTCGTCATTGATCATATTTCGCGCTTCTTCCCAAGCGGGGCGAATCTTGTTCGATGGCAAATCTTCTTTCAGATTGATATAAATAACGGATTTGCTACCATCTGTGAAAGACTTCGTATAATCTACACCCGGCAAATCCCGTAGCTTTTCTTCGAGCTTGTCCGTTACTTGATCTGACATTTGTTGCGGTGAAGCACCGGGCCATGAGACGCCCACAACCATGGTACGCATCGTAAAGTCTGGGTCTTCCATGCGTCCCATGTGGGTGAACGAGAATATACCAAAGGTGAGGAGTACAGCAATGAAGTAGTAGATAATGGATTTGTGGCGTAACGCCCAATCTGCTAAGTTAAACTTCTTCATTTATGCACCGCCGTTCCTTCTTGTAATTGTTGGGTTCCTGCGGTGATGACGATATCCCCTTTAGCGAGGCCATTTTTAACAATGACCGAATTATTACCAAATTCGCCAGTTTGAATAGGAACGAGATGTGCTTTGTTGTCTCGAATGACATAGACTGCGTTATTACCTTGTTTGTCTTTCACCAACGCCGTCAACGGTATGGAGATATCCGTTGTATCCGTTTGATTGAGGATGGCATTGATAGTCATACCGAGCTGCATCTCTTTTGGAGGATTTTGCAAGGTAATTTTGACCATATACGTCCGCGCTACAGGGTCTGGAACCGGTGAAATTTCGCGAACAATACCTTGTACTTTCACATCAGGCAAAGCCCAAAATGTGATGGTCGCCGTGCTACCAGGGTGAATTTTGCTCATTTCCTGTTCTGGCAAAGCGATGACCGCCTCAGGTTCGTGACCGGCCGCCAAGGTACCTATTGCCTGGCCTGCTGCTACGACCTGACCGGCCTCGACATTGAGAGCCGTAATAATACCGCTGTCTGGAGCAACTAAAGTAGTATAACTATTTTGATTGTTACTCAAATTGAGACCTGCTTGGGCCTGTTGCAACTGAGCTTTCGCCGCATTCAGTTGATTTTCAGCCTGATCCAATTGCAATTTGCTGATAGCCTGCTCAGCGTACAAAGCGCGGTATCTTTCAGCATTTGTATTGGCTAAATCATAGGCCGATTGCGCCGCCGTAACAGCACCTTGCGCATTTTGCACCTGACTTGCCGTATCAGCGCCATTAATCTGAGCAATTACCTGACCGGCCTGCACAGTAGTGCCCACACTGACAAACTTATTAATCACGCGGCCGCCCACCTGGAATGCTAGATTCGTTTCCGTCCGATTCTTGATGGTTCCCGAATACCCAGCACTCGTCGTTCCAGCCTCTTCGCCAATCGTAATCGTCCGTACCTTGAGACTCGTATCATGATCATCTTGATTCGACCCACAACCGCCGATGATGAGTGCACTCATCAACAGAACCGTGGTCAAACCTAATACACTACGATTCATAATCCTCTCCTTCACACACGTAATAGAGATTATTGTAAAAGCAATAACTACTATGAAATATATATTTTATACAATTAAATAATACTATATATTAGATAAAAATTCTATAAGGATATTAATTATATTAGAAAATATATATGTTTTCTAAATTTAGTAACTGCGAGGCACCTTCCTAAAACCTCCAGCTACCTTAACGGTCTGCGCCTGATGGCTTGAAGAATATAGCTTAGCAATATAAAAGGAATGGCTCGCCCCAAAGCCGACACGCTACTGCGCTTCGCGGAGCCCGAAGTCGTTTTGGGACAAGCCATTCCTTCTTTACTATAAATCTGAATTTGAAAAATACAAACATATATATTTTCTAACTAATTGGAGAGAGGGGACCTTCGGGGAGAAATTTAGGTTATAATAGTTTTGATAAAGGTTGGTGGAATTATGAAACAAGAAAAAGACAGAGAAGTATATAATCAAAAAACATTAGAAGCAATGAAAGAAGCAAAGAAAATAGCTAGAGATTCAAAATACCCTAGTTATGAAAATTTAGATGAATTAAAAAGGGCTTTATTAGATGAAGATCATAGAAAAAAAGTCACTAATTGATATCTGGCAAAGGGGCTCTCATTGTCCCAAGCGAAATACCATATTAGTGACTTCTTTGAGTTAAGTATACAAAGTGAAAAAGGCACATGGTGCTGCCACTTCGGGTCCCGCTTTAGCGCGATAGCGTGTCTCTCTTGTAGAATGTGTTGAACTAAGTTGTGCGAATTACAGTAGAAATGAAAATTTGAGCACGTAGGATCATAGAATGATAGTGATAAAAAAATAGACTTCCAAAAACGACTTTGGCCCTGCGGAGGCCGTTAGGCCGGAGTCAGACCCGGCCGGTGGAGTTTTTGGAAGTCTATTTTTTTATATTAGTATTTATGACGATACGTGCTCTAAATTTTATTCTTCTGTTTGTTCCACAACTGGTTCAACATAACTAACCAAAATTTTATCTATCCGTGTATTATCCATGTCCACGATTTCGAATGTGTATCCGTCCCATGTGGTTTTGTCGCCTTCGCGTGGGATTCTACCGAATAGAAGGTTCATAAGGCCGCCCAGTGTTTTGTAGAGATCGTCTTCTTCGCGTGGTAGTTCTTTGACGATGTGGAAGAATTCTTTGAATTCGTCTACGTCGAGTAGACCGTCTACGAGCCAAGTGCCGTCTTCGCGTTCGACGATGCGGTTTTCTTCTTCTTGGCGCTCTTCTTCGCCGGATGGCATGAGGCCTACGATTTCTTCCATGATGTCGTGCAAGGTAACGAGGCCGCTAAAGCCGCCGTATTCGTCGAGGACGATGGTTTCGTGAACGCCTTCATTACGCAATGTGTTGAGTAATTTCATAAGAGAAATGGACTCAGGTACGAGCAATGGTTCTTTCAAGCAAGAATGGATGACATGATGCAATGATTTTTCGCCTTGTAAGCATTGGACCATCACATCGGTTACATTGACTACGCCGCGCAATTCGTCGAGCGAGTCTTCACCTACTGGAATGCGGTATTGGTTCGCCGTTTTTAGGACCTCCATGATTTCTTCTTCGGACGAGTTTAAATCAATCCATTTGAGTTGCGTCCGCGGTGTCATGACGTCGCCTGCGTTCATATCTGCTAGGTGGAAAATATTTTCTACGAGGATTGGTTCCTCTTCTTCAAAGGCCCCCATGGCTACGCCTTCGGTGAGCATTTTGTTGATTTCCGATTCCGTTACAGGCGCTTCTTCTTTCACAGTGACGCCCAATATTTTCAATAGAAAATCCGTGGATACGCCGAGGAATAGTACGATTGGTTTTAATGCTTGTGAAAGCCAGTAAATTGGCTTTGAAACAACAACGGCAATCGCTTCAGGGCTGTTGATAGCTAGTCGTTTTGGCACCAATTCACCGATAACAAGGGATAAATAGGTGATGATAGAAACAATCAAGAAGGAACTAATAGAAGCCGCATAAGGAGCGATACTAGGGAAGGCTTTCACCAATACGTCAGCTAATGGTGCGGAAAAGGTGGCACCGGAATACAAACCGGTCAAAATGCCGACGAGAGTGATACCGATTTGGATGGTAGAGAACATCTCATTCGGATTCTCTGCCAACTCAAAGGCCTTCTTGGCGCGCTCATTACCAGACTCGGCCATCTCCTCGAGGCGGCGCTTCTTGGCATTGACGATGGCGAGCTCGGTCATAGAAAAAATGCCGTTCGCGATGATTAAAATGACGATAATTATAAAATCTAAGGTCAGATCACTGTCCATGTAAGTAAATACTCCTTTTTATGAGATACAATTCTGCACATGAGAAAAATTGAAATATTACTCTTAAGTATATCATATCTGAATCATATATGGTAAATACAACAAAAGCACCCATGGAGGATGCTTTTGTTGTATACTATAGGTGTTACTGCCCCATACTGGTAACAGAAAGGGGGTGAAAATGTGTTTGACACTTTGAGTTCCTTAATAGTGTCTATCATAGCAGGTGTAACCTGTCACTACATCTGCAAGTGGCTAGATAGATATTTTCGTCAGTAACTAGCACAGAAAAAGGAGGGTGGCCGCCCTCCTTTTTCGTTTGCGTGAAAATGTGTCACACATTGGTTCCTTTGTCACTTATTATATTACACAATTTACTATTATTTGTAAATGGTTAGTGATTGTTATAAAAAAGCAGGGTTGCCGCCCTGCTTTTTCATTTTGCGTGCAACATATTGAACGCATTAACTTCCTTGCCATATACTACATGATTATCTAATGTTTGTAAATGATGCAATCTATGTATACAATGATTCATAAGAACATTAATAAAACTATAATATACATGTATATAAGCAATAGGGAGCAGGATACGATGACAAGCGAACAGGAATGGGAACAAGTGTTACAAATTAAAACCACAGGCCGTGATGATAGCCGTTCGGATACAGAGCACCATCCATATGAGCCAACAGATTACTGCGTTCTTGAACGCCTTGCGAATAGCGGATATATTACGAAACAAAACACCCTCATCGATTACGGCAGTGGCAAGGGGCGCGTTAGCATATTTATAGCTAATCAGACGCGGTGCCATTCCATTGGTATCGAATACGATGAACGTTTGTATGAACGGGCCATCGTAAATGGTGAAAGCCCAGCTGCCAAGAACCGTGTATCCTTTGTCCTTGGCGATGCTGCTACCTATACATTGCCAGACAATGCAGATCGATGCTTTTTCTTTAATCCCTTTGCACTTCACACCATTAAACGCGTACTAGGTAATATCTTTGATTCTTTATATCATCATCCAAGAGAAATTCTACTATTCTTCTACTATGTTAACGAAGAAGTAGAAAATTTCCTAAATAACCATGTGCGCCTTGAAGTTGAAGAAATAATACAATGCGGTGATTTATTTCAAGAAAATGATGAAAAAGAACGTATATTAGTGTATAGGGTGAATGTATTTTAGAAATATTTCAGTATCTCTATTCTTCTAGATAAGTGTATAAAGTCATTATATAATCTAATTGTTACTACTCCATTCTGGTAACAGAAAGGAGGTGAAAACATTGCCGGAGATATTAATTTCCTTTTTTATATCTATCATAGCAAGTATAGTTTCATATTATATTTGCAAGTGGCTGGATAGATAGTTTAGTTAGTAACCAGCACAATAAAAAATAGCAGGGTGGCAGCCCTGCTATTTTTTCGTATGAAAACATTGCCTCATACTAATTTCCTTTATTACTCATAGAATAGCATGATATAAAAGGATAGTCAAATTTTGCGTACTTTCATTAAAACACGCAGAAAATCCGCATATTTTCTGATATAATAATAGATTAGAGAGTATAAAAATTTATTTTTCTATTCACCATGGTATGTATTGATTCGTAATGATTAATCGTAGTGATTAGGGCTGAGTATATACCATAAAGGAGGAACGTATGGAACGCGTGTCAGCAAGTCTTATTGAAGAAATTCGCAATGCCTTAGTGGAGCGTTATAATCGTGATCAAGAAATCCAGCAAATGATTGAGGAAATCGGTGCTGAGGAAGGTCTTAACGAAAAAGAATTGTCTGTTATTTACCAAGCCTATTTAGAGGTTAAAGAACGCATGCAGTATACGGCGAATTTGATGGAATTGTGGAATCAAATTGAGGCCGTTCAGGATCGCATGAGCATGCTTAATTCTTATGAAAGCTTGGAACGCGATTTATTTGGCGATGTTCTTTCCTTTGATAAACCGATGGGCTATGGTGCGTCCAATCAAGATAATTTGAACTATGCAATGGAGCAAATTAAGTTACATGATGTAGATCATAACCTCGAAGATATCGACCTTTCTAAGGAATATCCTATCGATAATCAAGATGCTGTTTATTTTAATGAGCATTCAGCCAATAAGAAAACAACATCTAGTCGTAATGACATCAATGATGGTGACGAAGAGAACGATTTTGATGATGAAAGCCCATTAGACAGAGATATTCGTACATCTTTAGATCCTTATGATATGGTAAATTCCTTGTTGTATTCCAAACAATCCACGGGCGATAAGGATAAAACTAAACAACAAAAGGAAATTGACAAGCTTATCAAAAAACAACTGAAACGCGTAGAAGAAGAATGGGCGAAGCTTTCAGGTAAAAAGGATAAAAAAGATAAGAAAAAGAAAGATAAAGATAAAAAAAAGAAAGACAAGCAGTCTAAGAAAGAATTCGAACTTGTAAAGGAATCTAAGAAGTCCAAGAAGGACAAAGAGTCCAAAAAGAGCAAGAAGGACAAGGATTCTAAAAAAGATAAAAAAGACAAGGATGCTAAGAAGGATAAAAAGGCTAAAAAATTAGAAAAAGCCTTGAAGAAGGAGTCTCAAAAGTCCACAAAAAAGGACTAACCGTAGATTTCATAGATGACCACGGACAGAAAACTACGGATAAGGGCTGTGGAAAATGCAAGCGGTGCAAGGGGCCGCGGTGTAGGAAATATAGTATATAAAGTTGGGGAATGGTATGAATCGTTGGTTGAACTGGATAAAAGGCATTCAACAGGAATTAAAAGCATTTTTGTTCTTTTCTATCTTGTTTACGCTTTTTAGAATCGTATTTTTAATTATATTTCAATCTCAATTAGACACGACTACAATGGACAGTATTTTAATGTCTTTATGGCTTGGTTTTCGGTTGAGTTTGAAGACTGTTGGATCGATTGTCCTTGTAAGTTTGCTATTTGCTACATTGCCATCTATAGTGTGGCCGAAATGGAAGGCCCAAGGTGTACGCAAGGTTTGGTACGGATTTGTTACCATCTTCTTTACATTGCTCTTTATGGGGCGTATCCCGTTTTATACCATATTTAACTCCTCTTACAATGCGATGCTTATCAATGGCAAACATGACGATATTCATGCCATTATCAATACGGCTATCAATGAATATCATGGTATACCATATTTAATTGGTGGCATTGTGCTTAGTATTATTTTCACTTGGCTTTTAGTGAAAGTACTAAATACCAACACATATGAATGGGCACCTAGTACTAAGAGTAGTAAATGGATCACTGGTATTCTAAGTTTTGTTGGATTTGGTGTACTATTCGTATTTTTCCGCTTTGGTGGAGCTTTTGGGTACACGAATTCCATTAACTGGGAAAGCGCAGCTCGACTTAATTCAAATCTGTTAAATGAAACAATATTAGACGATGCACAAGCATTATACCGTGTGAAATCCATTGCTAAACGAACTTCAGAATTAGAGGATATTCATTTAACACCTGCTGAGTTACATGAAAAAATACAATCCATTGGCGGTAATCCTAATAGTACACGATTTGATGAAGCTTTCACAAAAACGATAACAACAGAGCGATTACAACAACAACCGCAATCTATTAATATCATTCTCGGTGAATCCTATGGTTTATGGCCATTCCTTGCTGAATTCAACGAACCTGGTGCGTATCTTGTAGAGCAAGGTCGTAAGTACGCGGCTAGTCCACAGGCGATGGGTACGCAAATGGCCTTAGCCCAAGGAACGGGTACGATGCCAGCTATTATCGGGTTATTGACGGGCATGCCGGATACGGGGATGTATCCAAATTATAGCGTAGGAATGTTACAAGAACCGTATGGCCTTGGTATTGGATCGGTTATGAAAAAACTAGGCTATAAGACCGTATTTTGGTATGGCGGTTTTAGTACTTGGCAAAATGTTAAGAACTTTGCCTTAGAACAAGGTTTTGATGAATTCCACGATGCATCTGAAATGCCGAGCAACGAAACAAATGCTTGGGGCGTAGCCGATGGAGATATGTTCAAGGCTATCAATGCATACATGGACAAACATCGTGGCGAAAAGATCATCAATGTCATCATGACTACGTCGAATCATCCTCCATATAGTGTGAATGTGGCGAAGGAAGGCTATGATGCGGATAAGGTTCGTAAGAACTTGCCAGATTCCATTGCCAATACGGATAAGCAAATTAACGAAATGGGCCACATATGGTATGCAGACCATGTGATGGGTGAATTTATTAGCAAAGAGGAACAATCTGATCCAACTTCATTATTTGTTATAACAGGTGACCATAGCGAACGCTTTACCTTTGCTCATGAGGAAGGTCCTAAGGTAGCATCCACGATTCCGATTATTTTCTACGGTCAAGGCATCAAAAAAGAATGGCTTTCACAAGATGCATTTGGCATGAGTATTCAAATCATTCCAACATTAGCTGAACTTGTAGGACGTACAGGGCAAACCTATGAAGCTATGGTACCGAGTCTATTTAATCAAGGGCCGTTCGTATTTAATCACCGTTTGTGGATGGATAAGACCGGTATATACTTAGAAGATGAGAAAATGCCGCAAGCATATGCTAACGCTATGAAAACCATGCGAGAATTAACGGCTTGGCGGTTAAAACATGGGGATAGTATCCAATAGGGGAATATTTTAATTTATATCATTAACAAAATGAACTCGATATTGTCAGGGAATATATAGGGTTTGTTTACTTACAAAAGGAACTATCATGGGTGAACAATTTTTCTTATCCCTCCAACAAAATATTAAACTATTCCTCTGGATGCCTATACTCTGTGCCATCTTTAGAGCTATCTTTATCGGCGTGTACCATCCATATGAAACACTAAAGGGCAAGGGACACATCATTCGTACTTGCTTTACCTTTGGATTTTGGTGGGGCATGGATATCAACGCCTATCAGCTATTAATTTTGCTTATGCTTGGAACCTTGCCGTTCTTGGCTTTTCCAGATTACTACATGATGGCAGCCATCGTTTTAAATACGGTGTTGAGCTGCATTATATATGCTGCCTTTGCCGGTAAGATGCAGTTCTACAAGCATTTTAACGATACCTATAACTACATGTTGCACTATGGTAAGCATGCGGATAAGAAAAACCTCATTGATATTTTCTTTAATCAAGACAAGGGTTGGTGGGTGCTCGCCGGATTCATTCCTGTAGCGGCCATTAGCTATGGGGCTAGCACATTATTGTCTGCGATTCCATCCATTCCGTATCCTCATTTTGAAAGCAATATCGCGGCTGGCGCTAGTGCCTTTGGATTTTTGGTAATCTATGTGGTGATTTACTACTGGCTTCATTATGGTGGGACCTTGAATCACCGCAATAAACCGGAATGGGATGTGGTGCCAACCATCGTTAAGGAGGATATCTTCTTTGCAAAGGCCACTATTGACGATTTAGAGGCTCTCAAATTGGTTCGCAAAACGCCGTTGACGGCGGCGCAAATGAAATCGGATGAGGAACTCGTAGAGGATGTGAATCATCTTATGCCGTGCCGTGATTGGCAAACCTTGGATAATCCATTGCATGCCTTTAAACGCGTGGCAAAGGGTGCTCGCATTGCTAAACCTAAGCATATCTTTTTGATTGTTGGTGAAAGCATCCCTCAGTGGTCCATGGATCCGTTGTATATGAATTTTAATATCTGTCCAGGATTGCGTGATTTTGCGGCCGATGTGCATACGGCGTGTGTGCCTAATTTCTTGCCAGCTGGTAATGTGTCACGTCCTTCTATTTCAAGTCTCATAAGCGGTATCTACGATAGCGGCATGGAATTAAATGAAAAGGAAATTTTTTGGAACAATACATTGCCAACTGCTTTGGCAGCACAGATAAAACGATTAGGATACCAAACCATTTACTGGTACGGTGGTAACTCATCGAGTGGTAACTTTACGAAATACGGCAAGGCTCAAGGCTTTGACCGTATTGAAAATGCTACCGAATTCTGTGGTCCTCAAGCACCGCAAACATGGCTTGGCGTATACGATCACGTATTCCTCGAAGAGGCGGCAAAACGCATCGTAGCTATGGAGGAACCGACATTCCATTTTGTATATACTACGACTAATCATGGTCCTTATAAATTAGAAGATAAGTACCTTGATTTCGATGCACGCCGCGATTTGCCTGGCGTTGGCGATGATATTTTAAATCGCAAGGATGGCAATAAGGGCTTAGCAACTTACAAATATTGTGATAAGGCCATCTTTGATTTCGTAGATGCTATGAAAGCGAAGTTCCCAGATAGCTTGTTCATCGTAACGGGTGACCATTCCAATCTATTTGGTGAATTTAATAATACATCCTTCTTACATCGGGATTATACGATGCGTGAAATTCGAAATACCGTATTTTATATGCAACATCCAGAGCTTTCACAAACATCATTACCTGCATCTATCGGCACGCATCTAAGCATCATGCCAACCATCATAGAGACCATCGCGCCAAAAGGGTTCGAATATTATGCAGCGGTGCCATCCGCATTCGATGAACAACCGGATGTGCATGTAACGCCATACCAATGGATTACAAGCGACATGGTAGGGGATGTGCTCGGCGATTATGGACAATATCAAACCTACACGGCGGAACCATCCGAATACATCCGCCCAATCGATAACCATGCACAGGACGCGGAATACTGGCGCTCCTTATCGGCGTGGATGATGAAATTTTATGCTAATGTACAATAGGGGAGACATACATGGCAACAGTAACGGTCATTATTTTGGCTAAAAATGAAGAACAACATATGAAAGACTGTATCGCATCTGCACAATTTGCTGATGAGGTACTTCTTATCGATGACGGCAGCACGGATAAAACGGTAGAGATTGCTGAATCCATGGGGGCTCGCGTCGTACATCATGCTATGAATGGCGATTGGTCTCAACAACGACGTTTTGCTGTCGAAGAGGCTCGGTCCGAATGGATTTTCTTCCTCGATGCGGATGAACGCATTTCGCCAGAATTACAACGAGAAGTACAAGATGTGCTGGCTAAGAATGAGAAAAAAGCATACTGGATTGAACGGTCCAATGTGTTCCATCACAATAAGGCCACTCATGGTGTGTTGCGACCTGATTACGTGTTGCGATTTATGCCAAAAGAGGGTACGAATATAGAAGGATTTGTACACGAAACTATATCCAGCACCTATTCTGAGGCTAAATTACATGGCAAAATGTATCATTATACTTACGATAATTGGCATCAGTATTTCAATAAATTCAATAATTATACGACATTGGCGGCTAAGAAATATAAGGAAAACGGAAAATCCTGTTCCTTTGTAAAGGATATTCTTATCCGTCCAAGCTGGGCTTTTTTCAAGGTGTACATTTTAGATAGAGGTTTTTTAGATGGAAAAATGGGATTTATCCTATCCGTGAACCATTATTTCTATACCATGATTAAGTACGTAAAGCTATATTATTTATTGAAATCCAATGGAAAACTATAACAGATCTAGATAATAGATTCTAGATAACAGATGAGTGTTAGTAGAGAAAGGAAGGACCACAATGCGCGTAGCCATTTTGGAAAGCATCATTATGCCTGCTGGTCATGAGGTAGAATTTGACCGCATGATCATCAATGAATTAAAACGCCAAGGTCATGAACCGGTATTGATGGTGCCGGAGAATTTTACCTTTAAGGTTGATTATGGCGTTGACGTTATCTATCTTGAGGGCGGAGAGGTAGTGACCTATGCAGGTGCATCGAAATGGAAAAAGCCGTTCTTATCTATATTACGCGAACGCCGCCGCCGCGCATGGTTTACTTCCGCTGCCAAGAAATTAGAGGAACATCATTGTGATGCTTTGATTATTCCTACCTCCACGTATCGCTATATAAAAGCACTATTGGATACGCCTTTAAAACATGCAAGGGTACCAGTTCACTTTATTTTCCATGGCATTGGCAAGGGTGAAAACGTACGGTTCTTGAAACAGGCGGAACGTGCCAATCAATATCCGAATATTTACCTAGATGTCATTACCTTGCGCGACGATATGCTGCGCAGTGATTTACCGCGCGTACGTCCTATCTTACCTCCTGTGTTTACCCCTTCAACGGGTGAAACGCCAACCTTCTCTACACATACGCCACTTCGTCTTGGCTTTTTCGGTCAGTTTCGCAAGGAAAAGAATATTATTCCTTTATTAGATGCTTTCAAAACAGCTACCTTTACAGGTCCCGTAGAACTCTTGGTACAAGGGGCAACGGCAAAACCTGAGGACGGCGAACTATTTGATGCTATTGCTGACGAATATAAGGACGTACCAGGGCTTTCATTTCTCCATGCGAACCTCATCGGACCCGATTGGGACAAGGCTCTACTCGATGTAGACGCTATCTTGATGCCATACGGTGCTGAACGCTATCGCTATCACTGGAGCGCCATGCTCTACACGGCTATTGGGTTCTATAAACCGGCCTTGGTATCGCCTGAAATCAATCCTGAGGTCCTTCGCGATTATCATGTTGGTGAAAGCTTAGACATATCCTCGGTGGATACGATTCGTGCTGGATTAGAACAATTCGTAAACAAAATGATTGAACATCCAGATATATATGAGGCGGGTTTGTTACAAGCCAATGAAGACTTTGGACATAAACGGATGATGGATTCGATTATTAATGTATAGAATAAGTAAGGAGAGTGTATGTTTCAATATATAAAGGACCAATGGGCTAATGGTCGAGCTATTTATGGGAAAAAATCGTGGCGTGAAACACGACGCGTAGTCTTGCATTTCTTGCGAACTGTAGGCCACAAACAAGAAATGATGGAATATAAGTCTTTTTTTGAAAGCTACGCACCAGATCAACATATTTTAGATAAACAAGAAGGTCTCTATGAGTTGATGAGCCGTATATTCTTGTTTAAAGAATCTACCTTGCGTGAACGCATTGATGCAGTAAAGAATCACTTTACAGCCTTAGAAGACGTATTTACGCCAGAGGCCATCGAAATGCTATATAATCCGGATGAACTAAAACCGGAAGGATTAAAACAAGGCATTCTACTATGGGAAGATGCTGATTTAAATATGACCGCACACCTTAACTTTATGACCGGTCAACGTAAGGAAGGTTTATTTACCATTCTGTTACAACTAGGCGACCAAGGCGTATATCATGCGAATATCCGCCTCGGCAAAGGGTTAGAAGGGGAACCAGCATTGTGGATTGGTACCATCCAAGGGTATAAGGATGGCCTCGATAACGCAAAACATATTACGAAAAAAATGTTTGGCTATCGGCCAAAAAACTTTATCGTATTCTTGATTCGGGAACTCGCTAAATACTGTAAAGTGCAATCTATGTACGCCGTATCTGACGAAGGTTTCTATGCCAATACACATATGGTACGCGGTCATAAGGCAAAGGTAGCTGAACTCGATCCATTGTGGGAAGATATTGGCGGTACAGTTACACAAGATCCACGATTCTTTAAAATACCGTTGGAAGAATACAGAAAACCGATTGAAGAAATTAAATCACAAAAACGTAGCCAATATCGGAAGAGATATGAATTACTTGATGGATATGAAGAACAAATTCGGGGGAATTTGAAGGCATATTTGAAATAGATGTTTTATAAATTAATTAGAAAATTAAATATGTAAGGGTTTTAATAAATTAGGGGATGTATATTAATGCGAGTTGTAGTATTAATGGAGGCAGCATTTCAGATATTTGCTTCTAATTTAGTGGCCGCAGGGAAACATGTAGGTATTGAAATGATTCCATTCATTGTACCAAATGATAAGGTTACTAAATCATTACAAGATAAGTTTGAATCATTTATGTCAAAGAATCAGTCAGATACGGTTCTTGTTATTAATGATTTCAAAAATAAAAATGAGTATTTTTTAAAAGAATCTTTTTTTGGAAAATATAAATGTTATTTGTGGTTTTGGGATTCTATGCATCGTATTGAATTAAGACAAGACCGATTATATAAATATAAGAAGGTATCTTCTTTTGAAATAGATGATGTGGAATATGCAAAGTCTACATTTGGAATAGATATTGATTATGTACCATTGGTAGCTGGAGAAAGTTTTTGTTTGAATCCAGTAGAAAGTAATAAAAATCGTTCCATTGATATTTCTTTTATTGGTTTAGTACCTAAGAATAGTTACCGATTACAATTATTGAATCGATTAGCAATACATTGTAAGGAAAAAGGATATAATCTAAAACTATATGGTCATTTTTGGCATTGGAATAATTGGTATCAACGAGTAACAGGGAAAATTAAATTTAGATTACGATACCCTGTTTTAGCACAATATGTAGAAAATCGATTTATACAGCCAGAAGAGGCAGTTGAGATTTATAGAAATACAAAAGTTAATCTCAATATACATATTAAAGAACATAAAAGTTATAATTGTAGAACTTTTGAAGTGATAGGGAATAATAATTTCTTGTTATCTAGTGAACAAGAAGAGGCTAATCTTAAATTGGTTTCAGGAATTCATTTTGCTACATATAAAACTGATGATGAATTTATTAGAAAAATTGACTATTATATGCAACATGGAGATGAACGTAATCGGATTGCTAGCACTGGTGGTGAGCAGGTTCGTTCAATATATAAAATGGAGCACTTTATTAAACAAGTGTTCGAATAATTAAGATGTAAGAATTGTGTGTTTTTACTATTCTTAGTGAGAGGGGTTAGTTTTATGAAGGGGATTATTTTGGCCGGTGGATCAGGGACACGTCTATATCCACTAACATTAGTAACATCTAAGCAATTATTGCCTATTTATGATAAACCAATGATTTTTTATCCATTATCTATGCTTATGTTAGCAGGTATTAAGGATATTTTGATTATATCAACACCACAGGATTTACCTAATTTTGAACGATTATTAGGTGATGGTTCTAGATATGGTATTAATTTACAATATAAAGAGCAACCATCACCAGATGGATTAGCACAAGCCTTTATTATTGGTGAAGAATTTATTGATGGAGATTCTTGTGCCTTGATTTTAGGTGATAATATTTTTTATGGTGCCGGTATGAGAAAACAACTACAAGCAGCTGCACAGGCTACAAGTGGTGCTACTGTATTTGGTTATCATGTAGAAGATCCAGAACGCTTTGGTGTTGTTGAATTTGATGAAAATGGATTAGTCAAATCTATTGAAGAAAAACCGAAACATCCTAAATCAAATTATGCCGTTACAGGGTTATATTTCTATGATAAAGATGTTTGTGAATTGGCTAAAAAGGTAACACCATCTGATCGTGGAGAATTAGAAATTACCGATTTAAATAAAATGTACTTAGAACGTGGTGATTTACGTGTTCACACTCTTGGTAGAGGGTATTCTTGGTTAGATACAGGAACTGTGGATTCTCTTAGTGATGCATCTGAATTTGTTCGAGTTATTCAAACACGTTCTGGTATTGAAATATCTGCTTTAGAAGAAATTGCTTATCGTAATAATTGGATTAGTAAAGAACAATTACTAGAGAGTGCAAAGCTATATGGCAAATCACCATATGGTAAACATTTACGGCGTGTAGCAGAGGGACAAATACAAGGATAGGGAGTATATAGTATGGGGATTAAGATTACAGAAACAGGTATACAAGGACTTGTGATTATTGAGCCACAAGTCTTTGGTGATCATAGAGGATTCTTTATGGAATCATGGAATAAGCGAACTATGGAAGAAGCTGGCTTATTTTATAATTTTGTACAAGACAATCACTCATCATCTACTGTAAAAGGTACATTGCGTGGCATCCACTTTCAATATGGGGATAAAGCACAAGCCAAATTAGTACGATGTGTTCGTGGTGCTGTGCTCGATGTGGCAGTTGATCTTCGTAAGGATAGTTCTACATATAAGCAATGGTATGGCGTTGAACTTAGTGAAGAAAATCAAAAACAATTTCTAATCCCTCGTGGCTTTGGACATGGTTTTGTAACATTAACAGATCATGTTGAGTTTATGTATAAAGCAGATAACTATTACGCACCAGAAGCAGATGGAGGTATTCGATGGAATGACCCTACATTAGCTATTAATTGGGGAATAGAAAACCCTATCCTATCTGAGAAGGATACCAAATCACCATTTTTTGATGAATTAGAGAATAAGATATCCTTTACAATGGCTGATAGTGGACAATAGGGTGGTGAACATATGAATATTATTGTAACTGGTGGTGCTGGATTTATCGGTGGTAACTTTGTACATATGATGGTAGCTAAGTATCCAGAGGACCATATCATATGCGTTGATGCACTAACCTATGCAGGTAATTTAGAAACGTTAGAACCTGTAAAAGATAAGTCTAATTTTTCTTTCGTGAAAGCAGACATTGCAGATAGACAAGCTATATATGAAATATTTGAGCAATATAAACCAGATATAGTTATTAACTTTGCAGCTGAATCTCATGTAGATAGAAGCATTGAGAATCCAGAAGTATTCTTGCGTACGAATATTATGGGGACTGCTGTATTAATGGATGCTTGTCGTAAATATGGAATTCAGAGATATCATCAAGTCTCTACTGATGAAGTGTATGGTGATTTACCACTAGATCGACCTGACTTATTTTTTACAGAAGAGACACCAATTCATACATCGAGTCCTTACTCATCATCTAAGGCATCTGCTGATTTATTAGTATTGGCCTACCATAGAACGTATGGATTACCTGTAACGATTTCTCGTTGTTCAAATAATTATGGACCGTATCATTTTCCAGAAAAATTGATTCCATTGATGATAATTAATGCTTTTAATAATAAACAATTACCTGTATATGGGGATGGAAAGAATGTACGTGATTGGTTATATGTAGAGGACCATTGTGAAGCCATTGATTTAATTGTTAGAAATGGTCGTGTAGGAGAGGTTTATAATATTGGTGGTCATAATGAACGTGCTAATATTGACGTAGTAAAAACGATTTTATCTGCATTGGGAAAAGATGAATCGTTAATTACTTATGTTACAGATCGACCAGGGCATGATCAACGGTATGCTATTGATCCTACTAAAGTTAATAATGAATTAGGCTGGTTACCGAAAACATCTTTTGATGAGGGAATAAAAAAAACCATTCAATGGTACATGGATAATCAAGAATGGTGGGAACATATAATTAGTGGGGAATATCAACATTATTATGAAGATATGTATTCAAATAAGTAAGGAAAAGTAACATGAAAGTCCTTGTAACAGGTGCTAATGGTCAATTAGGACAGGATGTTATTCGTGAATTAAAGGAGCAACATATAGAGTGTTTAGGTACGACACGAGATATGTTAGATTTAACTGATGAACATTCTGTACATCGTTTAATTATTGAATACAGTCCGGATATTGTAGTTCATTGTGCCGCTTATACAGCTGTAGATAAAGCAGAGGATGAAATAGAGCTTTGTCGTAAGGTAAACGTAGATGGTACAAAGTATGTTGTAGATGCTTGTAAAGTGATTGATGCGAAACTTATGTATATCAGTACTGATTACGTTTTTCCTGGAAAAGGAACTAGTTTTTATCAAATAAATGATGAAAAAGGGCCTAAAAATGTGTATGGTCAGTCGAAACTTGATGGTGAAAAGATTGTTAAGCAATATTTAGATAAATATTTTATTGTTCGTATTTCATGGGTATTTGGTATACATGGTAATAATTTTGTAAAGACCATGCTACGATTAGGTGAAACACATAGTATATTAAGAGTTGTTGATGATCAGATAGGTAGTCCAACTTATACAGAGGATTTATCTAAGCTGCTCGTTTCTATGATTCAAACAGATAAGTATGGTATATATCAAGCTCATAATGAAGGCGTTTGTTCTTGGGCCGAATTTGCGCGTACTATTTTTAAATTAGCTAATATGAACGTAACTGTAGAATCTATTCCTTCTACTGAATATCCGACAAAAGCTATACGTCCATTAAATTCAAGAATGGATACGTCTAAATTGATAGAATATGGATTTAATAAGTTGCCAAACTGGCAAGATGGATTGATGAGATATATAGCAATATTTAAAAATCAAAATCTATGAGGTATTTATGGAACTAAAAGATAAATATGAAATTACTGAGTTTGAACGGATATTATTAGACGTAACTCGTAAGCTAAGAGGTACAACTAATCCACCAGAATGGGTGTATAAATATTCTAGAAAGAAATACGGCTGGAAAGATAATTTGGCTAGATATTATTATGATAAATTTTTAAACTTTCCAGTAGGAAAGTATACTTATGGATATAGATCTTTAAAAACAGAGGAAATACATTCTGTTGGTAGTTTTTGCTCAATTGGAATAGACCAACGTCTTGTGGGAAATGGTCATCCGATTAATTATGTAAGTACTTGGAATACATTATTAGATAAAAAAATTAATCCTGCTAATACATTAAAAAGTATAAGAATCGGAAGTGATGTATGGATTGGCGCTTATAGTATCATTAGAAGTAACTTAACTATTGGTGATGGGGCTGTTATAGGCGCAGGCAGTATAATTACGAAAGATGTAGAGCCATATACTGTTGTAGTAGGTAACAATAGAGTATTAAGGCAAAGATTTTCCGATAATATTGTAGAATCTTTATTAAAAATGAAATGGTGGGAATGGAATGATGATAAAATTTTGAATAGTATGCAGTATTGGTCTAATGTTGAAGATTTTATTGCTAGATATAAAGTATAAAACACCTTGTTATAGTTGATAGTGATTATTCAAATCGTTTGTTTAATACTAATTGAAAAATAGGGGAATAGTTATGAAAATAGCGGTTTGTTTTTTTGGGCATTTGAGAACATTTAAGAAGTGTGCTCCGCATATAAAAAATAATTTGATTAATAGATATGACTGTGATTTGTTTATGCATACATGGTCTACATACAATCATCATACTAAGACTCATCATGAGAATACAGAGATTAAAGGTATAGTGAAGGAATCAGCGATTATTGATACCTATGGTGAATTTAAGAATATTAAAATTGAGGAACAAGTTGTACAAGATTTAGGTAATGTTAAAGTTAGTACAAAAAATAAAAGAGTATCTTTATATGGTGTTGAAGTGTCAATGTTTGGATTGTATTCTATGTACCATAGTATGAAAAACAGTTTTTCACTATGTAAGGAATATGCATTAAAAAATAATATTCAATATGATATGGTTGTAATGATACGACCAGATATTGTTTTATTAGATCCATTGAATATTGAATTATATGAATCATGTGCCCCTGAAGAAACATTAGATAAATCACTTTTTACTTTTGCAAAAGATTTATCAGAAGTAAATATTCGATATTTTAATTTAGGCGGAAATGATTTAATGTTTTTTGGTAAGTTACCTGTAATCGAATCTATAATGAATGGATCACAACAAGAATTAAAGAGAATTGAAAATTCTTTAGAAGTAACAATGCCGGAACATATTATATTTAATATAGCAAATCAACAGAAATTAGATACGTATATTATTAATTATCCAGGATGGACTCTTATTAGGCCTATGAGTTTTAAATCTAAGTTGAGTCGTATAGTACGTTTTAAATTACATAGAAATTTTTTAAAAATAGAGTTTTTAGTCTTTATTTTATATAAGTTATTCTCTATTAGATTATCTATAGGTAATTTTGAAATAAATATTTGTGCTGGTCGTCCTTATTCAGATTAATAAGTAGTATGCTACAGGGAATATGAGCATTTTAATTATAATTTATTCATGTTGAGGGGAAGCTCATGAAGGCATTATTGATACCTAGTGCATTATTAGTACCATCTGATATGCGTAATAAGTTTGGGGAGTTACCAACAGCACTATTTCCGTTAGGAAATAAGACGATGATTGAACGTCTTTACGATAAGTATAAGGATATTGTAGATGTAATTTACATTGTTGTTAAAAGAAAACAACTACTTATAAATGACTACATTAATTCTAAGAAATTACCAATTCGTATTATTGAATTAGATGAGCTAAGAGATTTAGGTTATACAATTCAATATGGTATGGAATTTATTCTTGGTCAGGAACCGTTAATAGATTATATATATGTAAACTTTGCAGACTTCTTATTGGATGAACATGTACCAATAAATAACCATAATTTCTTTTACTATGCATCAGGTATGAGTACTGATGAGTGGACGTATTTTAAGGATAATAATGGAATAATCACTGATATATTAGATAAATGTCCATTATCTGAAAATCATCAAATTTCTAATTTTTCAGGAATTTTTGTAGGACTCTTTGGTTTTACAAATCCTCATTATTTCTTAGAGTTACTTAAACAGTATAGTAATGTACATTCTGATATGGATACATTTTATCAAGCTATCTTTACTTATAGTCAAGAGTATCCATTTACTATATTGCATAGTCAGAATTGGTTTGATGTAGGTCATAGTGATAACTACTCAAAAGCCACTACTAGCGTAGCTGCTCGTTCTTTTAATTCGATTGAGATTGATGAGCAGCGGGGTATTCTAAAAAAGAGAAGTGAAAATAAAGAAAAATTAGTAAATGAAATCCGTTGGTATTTACGAATTCCTAATAAGCTACAGTATTTGCTACCTCGTGTATATGATTACTCGTTAGATCTAACAGATCCTTATGTAAGTATGGAGTATTATGGATATCATACGTTACATGAAAGTTTAGTATTCGGTGATTTACCACTTGTTAAATGGCAAGCCATTTTTCAAAAGTTATTATTTGCTATTAATGATATGGGTAAATTTACAGTAACAGGTGAACGAATTCAATTTGAAGCAGCATTAAGAGATATTTATTTACAGAAAACATTTGATCGCTTAGATATGATGCGGAATGAACCAGACTTTCATTCTTTTTTTGAAAATACAATTACTATAAATGGAAAAGAATATCGCTCGTTAAATGAATATCTAAAAATATTGCCACAACTTATTGAAAAGCTGGTTGTTTATACGTTTACTGGTCAGTTTAATATTATTCATGGTGATTTGTGTTTTGCTAATATTTTAATTGAAGATACTTATGACTTTATACGTGTTATCGACCCTAGAGGTAAATTTGGAACATTTGATATCTATGGTGATGCTAGATATGAATTAGCTAAACTCATGCATACATTAGAAGGTAAATATGATTTTATCATTGAGGATATGTTTGATATTGATGTTATCGGTAATACTATTGAGTATCATGTGCATAAACAAATTGATAATATCACTAATGTATTTTTAGATGTTTTTCGTGAAAGCATAGATAATATACAAGCTGTTAGATTAATTGAAGCTACGTTATTTCTCAGTATGATTCCTTTACATAGTGATTATAAGCAACGTCAATTTGCGATGTTAGCTACAGGTGTTATGTTATTGGAACAGGTTATTCGTGAGATAGAAGGATAAACGGTATGGATAAAAAGGACTTGCGAATTATATTTGATATAGATGGTACAATTTGCCCTATTAAAGATAAAAATGAAAAATATGAGGATATTATACCTGATGCAGAGATGGTAGCTAAAATGAGAGAATATAAAGACGCAGGTGCCACAATTGTACTTAATACTTCTAGAAATATGAGAACATACCAAGGGCAAATAGGTCTTATTAATGCTAATACAGCTAAAGTATTATTAAATTGGCTGGATAAGTGGGATATTCCTTATGATGAAATTATCTATGGAAAACCTTGGCCTGGACATAGAGGATTTTATGTTGATGATCGTTCTGTACGTCCTGATGAATTTTTAAAATATAGTGAAGAAGAATTACTAGCTATTTGTAAACAATCAAGTCGGGAGGCCCACAAATGAATATTGTAATTACTATGGGTGGTCTCGGATCTCGCTTTCAAAAAGCAGGATATACAGTCCCAAAATATCAAATAGAAGTTAAAGGGAAAACTTTATTTGAGTGGTCTATGATAAGTATGGATGCTTTCAAAAAAGAAATATTTATATTCTTAGTACGTAAAGAAGATAATGCAATATCATTTATTGAAAATGAATGTGCAAAGATAGGTATTCAAAACTATAAGATTATTGAACTAGATAGACTCACTAAAGGACAAGCTGAAACAGCAAGTTTAGCAATTCCTTATTGTAATATAGATGAGGCCATATTTATTTACAATATAGACACCTATGTTGAGGCAGGCCAAATGAATATAGGTAAGATAACTGGTGATGGATTTATACCTTGCTTTAAGGCTGATGGAGATCATTGGAGCTTTGTTAAATTAGATTCAAATGGAAATGCGATAGAGGTACGAGAAAAAACACGTATTTCTGATAACTGTACTATTGGTGCTTATTATTTCCGTACGGCTCGGTTATACCAAGAGATTTATGATGAGCTATATGTAAAGAGTGGTTACTTAGAACATGGAGAACAATATATTGCACCTATGTATAATTGGATGATTCAACATGGGATGAACGTACGTATACAGGATATTGAACCTGAGTATGTTCATGTATTGGGGACACCAGAAGAAGTAGAAGCTTTTAAGAATCTTAAAAATTAATAATGGTGAGATGAGAAGGTCTTGATTAAGGCCTTCTTTTTAGTATTGAAAATTATGTTGATACAATAGAAATAGTGATACAATAAATAAAATAGATGTTTCATAGTTTTGATATAGGGGGATACTATGTCATTAGAGCATGGTGGGAAAGCGGATAAAGACGGAAATAAATATGAATATGAGTGGGTAATATGTCAAATTCTTCAGGTAATAAAACGAAATATTAGGTCTTTTATTTGGGAACCCATTGGTCCTAGTTCAGATGGTGTCGATGTAAGCGTAATAAAGGAAGATTATTACGATTATCATCAGTGTAAAGCGAGTAATGCGGGAAAAGACTCTTGGACTATAAGTGATTTGAAAAAAAATAATATTATTAGTCGTTGGATTGATAAATTATCGATAAATGATAGCAACGAAGTTAGTCTTGTTTCTCCGTTAACATTTAAAGGGTTGGCTGATTTAAGTGATAAAGCTAGAAACTCAAATAATTGTGGTAAAGATTTTTATGATTATCAAATAGCAAATGCTGGGAAAGATACTCGAAAACTCTTTGAGAGTATTTGTAGAGAGTTAATAGGTGATTTAGAGAAATATACAGATGATGATTATAATAGAATATTATCATATTTAAAACGAATAAATATAAGACAGATAAGTGATTCTACTCTTCATGAAATGAATATAAGCACCATAGAATCTCTATTTTTAACTAACAAAGATTTAGTTTATAAAAGTTTACTTACAACATTATTAAATGAAAATAATTATTCACATTCTATTGATAGTCAAATTATTGGAGATTGGTTAAATAGAAATAATTTACAATTAAGAAATTTACGAAATGACAGTCAAGTTATAGGAAAGATTAAGTCGTTAAATGATCGGTTTAAAGCGAATTATCCTTTTTCTAAAAATGAATTTGTAGAACGCAATTGTTATGATGAATGTTATAAAGTTGTTAATAAAAATGTATTTACAATTATTCATGGTAGTGCAGGTATTGGTAAATCAGGATTATTATTTTCTTTAATGCAAAAATGTGAAGCTAATCAGCAACCATATGTTGCAATTAATTTAAAAGATTGTAGTCCAGATAATAGCTTAGATACTTGGAGTCATGACAAATTGGATTTACCGATTAATTTAGTTGATGTTATACATCAAGTATATGAATATCAGTCTCCAATTATTATTCTAGACCAGTTAGATACTATGAGATGGACTTCTAGAAATTATCATGAATCTTACTGTATTTGTAGAGAAATTATTAATACTATTATGCGTATTAATGAAAATAGAACTTCTGCACCTATACGGCTTGTATTAGTGACACGATCCTATGATTTAGAATACAGTGAATATATAAAAAATATAACTGATAATGAATTATTTTCTAGATTTGAAGTTCAAAATTTATCTGATGATGAAATACATTTAGTAATTGGTGATGAATATAATCAATTAAATAAAAGGACGAAGCAATTATTAAAACGATTTTTAAATTTGAGAATTTGGCTGGATATTAAATTAAAATCGAATAACAGTAGTAGAAACTTTCAGACACAAAGTCAATTACTAGATACTTGGATATCTCAAATTAAGAAATCTATAGTAGAAAAGCTTGATATAAAAGATACCGATATTAATATTTGTATTCGTAAATTTTGTGAGTATTGTGTGACGAATCAAGTATTTTCTGTTCCATGTATAGTATTAGAGGATTATAGCACCATATTAAATCAATTGGAGTCAGAGGGTCTTATTATTAATGATAGATATAGTTATAGCTATATACATCAAGCTGTATTTGATTATTTTATAGCTAAAGATATGCTGAAACAGTTGTTAATGGGGAACTCTTTAGAGGAGATAATTGGGTCAAAATCTGAACAAACACCATGGAGGCGATATCAAGTTCAGATGATGTTGGATCAATTATATAATAGACAAAAAGCTATTAAGTTTTTAGAAGTTGGTGAAACTCTTTTAAGGTCTGAAAATATTAGATTTTATGTTAAACATGTTTTCTTTGAAATTATAGGTCAAATCGATGAGATTAATGAAAAAATAATATCATATATTAGTAAAAATTTCTTTGATGAAGAGTGGGGAATTTATTTACAAGAAGCTATAAGGGGGAATTTAATCCTTATAGAAAGATTAATTGAATTAAAAGTTTTCGAACGATTTCTTTTTAATAAAGAATCAATAAGAAAGGCTATATGGTTATTAGGAACAGTAGAGTGTAATACTAGTACTATTTGTACGGAGTTGATTGTTAAGTTTTTTAAATTGTTTCCTGAGAGTAAGAGTGAATTTAGTAATATATTTTATAAAGAATGTATCTATGATTGTGATGAATTTTTCCTATTAAGGGTTGAATATTATAAAGAGTTTTTTGATTCTTATGGTGTTATGGAAAATTTAAAATCACTAATAAAGAATAATGATTTTAGATTTTTTGAATTACTTAAAGTATCAATAGTACATGATGATATTGGTGAACCTTATAAAGATTATTCTACATTAGATGTGCATATATCAGTCGGTCAATTACAAAAATTGATTGAATTAATACCACTAGATATTAATAATTTAGAGAATCGAAATTGGATTGCTAATAAACAAATATTTTCTTATAAGAGATTATTAGTGGAAATAATTAAGTCTGCAATACAAAATTTATGTGATATTGATGAGTCAAATATTTGGATATATATTAAGCAGCTTTGGAATATTGATAACTATGTATATAAAGAAATTATTTTATTTACATTTTCAATTATTTCAACTCAATATAGTGAAGAAATTCTCCAATACTTAGTCAGTGATATAAAACAGAATATGTTTGATTATAGTAGTAACAATGATAATGCACTAATTGTGGTTAAAAATGTAATTCATAAACATACTAGTGCAGTTAAAGGTGAAGTACTATCATATTTTATTGATAAAGTATTGAAGTATATATCTAAATCTCATTTTAAATATATTCACAATGAACGAAATGGTAAGTTAAGATTTTCATATTTAAATGCTTATAGTAGTTATTGGGGGGCTTTTCAATATAATATTTTAAATAGTATTGATACTAATCGATTAAATGAAAAAGTAAAAGGCATTATTAGTGTATTAAATAGAAAGTATCCAAATGGTATTGAAGTAGGGGTTAAGACTAAAATAGTAAGTGGATATGTTAGAGCCTCTATTCCTTTTAAAAAATTATCTATGATTGATTGGAAAAAGCTTTTAACTAATAAGCAAATAGATATCAATCGTACCAAACGAAGATATAATCAGTTTTCATTAATAGAAAATAATACATCAACTATTTCTTATGCGTTATCACATAAGATAGAAGAGAAAACAAATGAAATGGTAAATTTAATTATATCTATTGGAAATGATATTAATATCGAATATATTGAATGTGTACTTTCTAAGTTAACTGATGAAAAAGTATTATCTAAGTTATCTGATGAAGAACTATCTTTATTTATATCTCATATATGTACTAATTTTTTGAATGCTGGAGAAGATCTAACTAAGTATTTGATACAGCTGATAGATAAAAGAATTAATTTATATAAATATAGTTACATTCGTGATTTTATAGAAGCCCTATTTTGTAATTATCGTTTGGATAGTATGAGGAATCCTAATATAAAAAAAGCTCAAGATTTAAATAGCTTTAAAATGGAAGAACTTAACTCATCAAGGGGTTGGTTTATTCATCTTATATGTCATTTACTTGATACAGATTATATTACATTCGAGTCATATAAGAATAAAATTATATCAATAATGGATTTTAATTCTAATTTTGACAAGTATTTGTATCTAAAGTTTTTGATAAGTGGATATAATAAAAATAAAGATATAGGTAAAGAGATAGTTAATTCTTTATTATTAAATTGTTGGTTATGTAATAGTGAATATAATAATTTTCTATTAATGAGTTTGTATAATGATGGATATAAAACATCAATAATATCTGTTATTGAAAAAAGTTATCACTCATCAGATTATGAGTTACGTCAGTTAGCAGATTATTGTATTTTAGAGTTATATATGAAAGATGCTGATGCTGTGAAATCATATATGCAGAATACTGACTCTTTGAGAACTCATAATCATTTGTACAATATGATGCAAATGGCTAATATTTATTGGCAGTATGAAGAATATATTGATCGAATTAAAAGCTGGTATATTATGATGCAGGAACAAAAATTAGATATTTTTAAAGGTATTAGTCAATTGTTTTCTACAAAATTGATAGTACTGGGGAGGGATACAGAATTTGTTAATATAATATTTTCTAGTGGAGTTAGTAGAGCTTTGTTACATCAATTCATTGATTTTATAAAAGATAATAAATATAAAGTATCTGAAATATATGACCTTTTTATCAAAACAGTACAATTTATTATTCAACATCATGATGAGTGCGAATTTGTAGGTGTATCAGCTTCTCTTGACGAATTATTAGCATATGTATATGAGTTATCATGTAAAGAAAGACATTTGAATGGGCAACAACAATGTTTAGATTTTTGGGATGATATGTATAAGTATCAGATGGGGAATATAAGAGAAATTACTGATCAGATGATATAATTATTTTGTATTGATGAAATAGTAGATATGGAATTATTAATAATGTAATAGTTAATTGACTATATATCGAATGAAGACAGAAAAAGACAGAAGGAAGACAGAAAAAGACAGAACATTTCATTCTATATTATTTGGATACTATATTTAGTATTTAAATATCATATTTAATCTATATATAGTGTTTATTATGAAGACAGAAGAAGACAGTAGGAAGACAGAAAAAGACAGAAGCAACAAAAAGGTGAGTGTTATGCGTATTTTATTAGCAAATTTAACAAAGATGGTAGGCGATACGGGCGGCCTTGCTAAGGTGACGGCTGCGTTTGCCAATGAGATGCAGCGCCGTGGCCACGAGGTGAGTCTTGTGTATAGCGATGTGCAAAGGGGGGATTTTTATTATCCTCTTGATGCGGGCATTGAGGCGTATGATTTATGTCATTATGAGGGGGAAAGCCATTCTATTCCTCTTTGGTATAAGGCAAAACGGGAGATTTTGCGCGCCTTTGATAAGCGTAAAGCTCGTGGTGTGAATAATGAGTTTACCAAAAAATATCTATTAGGTCATCTTCAGTCCGTGTTAGATCGAACCAAGCCAGATGTAATCGTGTCGTATCAACCAGCAGCCTCAAAGGCATTGGTACTTGATTTGAAAACAAATATTCCTGTTATCACCATGAGCCATGGCGATCCTGAGGATTATTTCCACACCTATCCTGTAGAGGAGGTAGAGGCGGTCGCAAAGAGTACGGTGAATCAAGTATTATTGCCATCCTTTGAATCTCATATTAAAAATCACCTGCCAGAGGCTAAGACTGTTGTAATTGGCAATGCTATTCCACAATATGCAGAGCAGGCGGAGCTTTCACAGGTAAAAGACCGTTACAAAATCGTATTTGTAGCGCGACTCGATAAGAATCATAAACGACCACATTTATTGATTGAGGCATTTGCACCATTGGCCGGGAAGTATCCAAACTGGGATATCGAGTTATGGGGCCAAGAGGACCGCAAGATTTACAAGAAAGAATTGGATATGATCGTATCCAAGGCGGGACTTGGAGACCGTGTTCATTTTATGGGGACGACAACCGATGTACCAAGTGTACTCGTTACGGCAGATATATTTGCCTTTCCAAGCGCCTATGAAGGATTTGGGCTTTCACTGGGAGAAGCGATGAGCATGGGCTTGCCAGCAATTGGCTATAAATCCTGCTCTGCTGTTAATGAACTTATCATCGATGGGGAAACAGGCATCTTATGTGATGATGGGGTAACACCATTGACGGAGGCCTTGGAACGATTGATGCAAGATCAAAACCTTCGCGTTACTATGGGCCAAGCCGGACGTGATCGTATGAAACAATTCAGCCCTGAATCCATTTGGGGACAATGGGAAAACTTATTGAAAGAAGTAAGTAACCTATAAAATAAAAAATGAATGAAAATTTCATGAATATTTAAATGATATTTAATCTCTATATGATACAGTATACGTATATCTTGTAAAGGTATACGTATTATTTGTATGGAAACATGGACACATAGGGATAAGCGTATTGCTTTGCAAGATTGTATAGTAATTGTTTTTAGTGTAAAGAAGAGGTATTGTATTATGAAAAAACAATTTGCAGCAATTTTTGCAGCAACAGCAGTTTTGGGTGTAACTACAGCATTTGCAGCTAACCCATTCTCCGATGTAACTCCTGATTCTTGGGCATACCAAG
>OGGM01000249.1_pt1 | contig 48948 bp, 42 predicted proteins | sample 1571251 | NCBI WGS metagenome assembly OGGM01 (sample SAMEA2582076, study PRJEB24529) | metagenome | biome: Human gut stool | place: China | collected 2011 | reverse complement strand
CCATCGATAGAAAAAGATTTATCACAAGAAATCAGATGAAGTCATAGTAGTCAGAAATGATGAAGGACTGAAACGTTTATAGAGTGTAAATCGCTATAAGTAATATTTGGATAGTCCGAAAGTGAGGATAGCAACTATTATTGATAAGGGGGTATTAGAATTCAAAAGTACTATTATCAAAGATTTTATTTTAGCATTTTGTGATAGTCAGTTTATTGCCAAATACGATTATTTAGAGATGCTAAGTCAGCTGATAGAAATTTTTTATTACTATTGAAGTGAAGTTGACGAGGGAGTGAGTGATATGTATATTGAATTCGATTTAGGAATAATTCAGCTAATAATTAACTTTTATTGCTTGTTTAGTCATTTTTGTTAGTTTATTTTGGTATTCAACTAGACCTTTGGTCTTAGGTGCTAGAAGGAAAATATGAAAGAAATAATTTTAATGATTAAAAGACTAGCAAAATGATTAAAATTAACTATAATATAGTTAATCATTAAGGAGGATAATTTCATGAATGTTGAAATAATTAATGTTGGGACAGAATTGTTATTAGGAGAAATTGTTAATACTAATGCAACTTATATTCAAAAAATGTGTAAAGACTTGGGGTTTAATGTTTACTATCAAACGACAGTTGGTGATAATCATGATCGTTTTAAAGAATGTCTAGATGTAGCTTTTAAACGTGGTGCTAATTGTGTAATTACGACTGGGGGATTAGGACCTACCCAAGATGATTTAACAAAAGAATTATCGGCAGAATATTTGGGTTTAGAATTATTATATAATGAAGAAGAAGCTAAAAAGGTAGAAGAAAAATGTCGATTTGTAACGGGATGGGGTGATATTCCGGAAAATAATTTTAAACAAGCTTTTTTTCCTAAAGATTGTTATATTTTAGAAAATGAAGTAGGGACAGCAAATGGCTGTGTAATGTCGAAAGATGAAAAGATAATTGTTAATTTGCCTGGTCCGCCTAAAGAAATGACTTATGTTGTTGATCATGTTTTAAAAGATTATTTAAGTCAATTTAAGCAGGATATTATTTACACATATGATTTTCTAACCATGGGAATAGGAGAAAGTCGGGTTGATGAGGTCTTAGCAGATTTAATTGATCATCAAGAAGAAGTTAGTATTGCTCTTTATGCTTCAGAAGAAACAGTGCGGGTTCGATTAGGTTGTAAAGCAAGCGATAAAGAAACTGCTGATAAAAAAATTGCTCCAATTAAGACAGAAATTGAAAAGATTTTAAAAGATTATATTATCAAAGAGAAGAATTTAAAAGAGGCCTTAGCAAACATAATGCCATCTTATTGGACAATTTATGAATGTGATAATTTTACGCTTAGAGATGATTTTAATCTTGGTCACAACCATACTGAAGATACAATGAATTTATTAATCGATTGCCGTGAACATCCTTTAGGATCAATTATTAAAATAACGATTGATTATCAAGGACGAAAAGATGTTTTCGAAATACCTTTATTAAAAGATCCAACTTTATCATATAATAAGTTAGAATCAAAAATTATTGAGCGAGTTTATAAATTTTTAACTCAACCAGGTTATAATTAGGAGAATAAGATGCTAGAATTTAGATATGATACTCAACTATTGATTGAAGGTAAAAATCTCGATGAAGATGTTATCAATGATTACATTACTGAACATTTTAAAGGAGATTGTTTGTTAGCGGTTGGTGATGATGAGTTGATCAAGATTCATTTCCATACTAACGAACCGTGGCAAGTGTTGGAATATTGTGCATCACTTGGTGAAATCTATGATATCGTTGTTGAGGATATGGAACGTCAGTCAAGAGGGTTAAAAGGATAAATAAAAAACGTCACTAAATTAATCAGTGACGTTTTTAGATATGTAAAGTTGGATCATTAGCAATTAGTTCAATAAATTTGTTTGTAGCAACAGATTGAGTTCGTCGTTTTGGATAAGCATAACCGATACTGCGTTTAGGCAATGGTTGTGATGTTTTTATTTCATGAAGAATCCCTTGATCAAGTAATTCTTGGGAGAATTCTTTAATGACACAAGAAATTCCTAGTCCTGCTCTGGCAAAGTCCAACAATAAATTATGAGCTCCAAGTTCAATTGTTGGCTTTAATAATAGTCCCTTATTAGCAAAGTAATTATCGATACGATTACGGGTATTTGATGACTTTTCTAAAAGAATTAGGGGCTTATCAGCTAATTGATTGAAGGTGTAAATATGATTATCAGGCTTTTTAGAAACAAAAATATCATGAACTTGGAAGCATTCTTTAATTACTAAAGAATCATCTTTGATGGGAAGATTTAAAAAACCGAGATCTATTTGATCAGATTTCAACAATTCACGGGTTTCTAGACTGGTTCGGTTGATTACTTTGATTTTAACCCCAGGATATAGTTGTTTGAATTTAACGATATAATTAGTTAAAAAATACTCACTAAAAGTATCACCAGCTCCAATAATTAATTGACCATCTTTTAATTCATGATAATTTGATAACTGGTTTTCTACTCCGGTAATCAATGCTAAAGCTTTGTCAATTTGCTGATGTAATAATTTACCCTCTTTAGTTAAACTAACACCTTTAGAATTGCGAATAAATAATTGAGTCTGTAGTTCTTTTTCAATACTGCTGATTGTTTGAGAAACTGCAGATTGAGAAATAAAAAGATTTCTAGCTGCGATTGAAAAAGATAGGGTCGTAGCAGCTTCATTGAATATTTTGTATTGTTCTAGTTTGATATACATATAAGTTCTCCTTATATCATAATTATAATATATTAATTTTACTAATAGCTAAGACTATAATATAATTATTCTGTAAACTAGTCAAACTATTATATTAATGTATATTTATTGATGCATTTTGTTAGTTTATTGTATATAATGTAATAGTAAATAAGAAAGGTGTGAATTTAATGGCTGGAGTTGTTGTAGTAGGAAGTCAATGGGGCGATGAGGGTAAAGGTAAAATTACTGATTACCTGGCTCAAAAAGCAGATATCGTTGCTAGATATCAAGGTGGTAATAATGCCGGGCATACAATTGAATTTAATGGTCAAAAGTTTGCTTTACGTTTGATTCCTTCAGGGATTTTTAGTGGTAATGATGTTATTTTAGGTAACGGAATGGTAATTAATCCTAAAGCTTTACTTGAAGAAATGAAATATTTAAATGATGCTAATATTAGCACTGATAAGATCATGATTAGTGATCGGGCTCATGTTATCTTACCTTATCATTTAGAAATCGATGAAATTCAAGAAACTAGGCGTGGAGCTAATAATATCGGAACGACTAAAAAAGGAATTGGACCTACATATGTCGACAAATATGAACGGGTGGGAATCCGTATGGGTGAATTCATTGATGAGGAATTATTTAAAGAAAGATTAGAAGAAGCTTTGGCTTCTAAAAAAGCGCAATATCCTGAACTTACATGTAGTGCCGAGGAAATCTTTGAAGAATATAAAGAATATGCTAAAATCATTGCACCAATGGTTTGTGATACTGGTGTTGTTTTAGATGAATGTTTTCAAACTGGTAAAAATGTATTATTTGAAGGGGCTCAAGGGACAATGTTAGATATTGACTATGGTACATACCCATTTGTTACTAGTTCACATCCCGGTGCTAATGGAGTAGCTGAAGGCTCTGGAATTGGCCCATTATATATTAATGAAGCAGTGGGAATTGTTAAGGCTTATACAACAAGAGTAGGTAGTGGGGCTTTCCCAACAGAAATTGAAGGTGAATTGGCTGATCAAATCCGTGAACGTGGCCATGAATATGGTACAGTAACAAAAAGAGCAAGAAGAATTGGATGGTTTGATGCTGTTGTTGTTAATCAATCAAGAAGAATGTCTTCATTGACGGGAATTAGTTTAATGTTATTAGATGTATTATCAGGGTTAAAGACATTAAAAATCTGTACAGCTTATGAATTAGATGGTAAAATCATCAAAGCATTACCTTCAACGATTAAACAGTTGAATAGGGTTAAACCTGTTTATGAAGAAATGCCAGGATGGGATGAAGATATTACTAAGGTTACTTCTTTTGAGGAATTACCTGAAAATTGTCAAAAGTATTTAAGAAGAATTGAAGAATTGATTAATTGTCCAATTGCAATTTTCTCTGTTGGTCCTGATAGAGAGCAAACAATTGTGTTAAGAGAAATTTTTAAATAGGAGGATAGCTAGTGAAAAATGAATTAGTAATTGTAATTGATTTTGGTGGTCAGTATAACCAATTAGTAGCACGTCGAGTACGTGAGTGTAATGTTTACTGTGAGATTTATTCTTATAAAGTAGATATTGAAAAGATTAAAGAGATGAATCCGAAAGGAATTATATTAACGGGTGGTCCTAATAGTTGTTATTTAGAAGATTCACCTACTTATCAAAAAGAATTATTTGAATTAGGGATACCGGTATTAGGTTTATGCTACGGGGCTCAGTTAATGCAGCATGTGTTAGGTGGTAAAGTAGAAAAAGCTGATGTTAGAGAATATGGTAAATCTCATTTAATTGTTAGTAAACAAGAATCTAAATTAATGAAAGATGTGGCGGTAGAGTCGATTTGCTGGATGAGTCATTTTGATTATATCTCAAAAATTGCTCCAGGCTTTGAAATTACATCTTACACTAAAGACTGTCCAGTTGCTTCATGTGAAGATGAAGATAAGAGGTTATATGCAATCCAATTCCATCCCGAAGTTTTACATACTGAATACGGAACAAAAATGTTATCTAACTTTGTTTTAGATGTATGTAATTGTAGTGGTGATTGGCGTATGGATTCGTTTGTTGAAGAACAAATTAAAGCGATTAGAGAAAAAGTTGGTAATGGTAAAGTATTATGTGCTTTATCTGGCGGAGTTGATTCATCAGTGGCAGCGGTATTATTATCTAAAGCAATAGGAAACCAATTAACTTGTGTTTTTGTTGATCATGGATTACTTCGTAAAAATGAAGGTGATGAAGTAGAAGCGGTATTTGGACCTGATGGTCAATATGACTTAAACTTTATTCGAGTTAATGCTCAAGAAAGATATTATGAAAAGTTAAAGGGTGTTGAGGAACCTGAGGCCAAACGTAAAATTATCGGTGAAGAATTTATTCGTGTTTTTGAAGAAGAAGCTAAAAAGATTGGGACTGTTGATTTCTTAGTTCAGGGAACTATCTATCCTGATGTTGTTGAAAGTGGATTAGGTGGTGAATCAGCAGTAATCAAATCTCATCATAATGTTGGGGGCTTACCTGATGCAGTGGATTTCAAAGAAATCATTGAACCATTACGTGATCTTTTCAAAGATGAAGTTCGTAAAGTAGGTCTTGAATTAGGAATCCCGGAATACTTAGTATTTAGACAACCGTTCCCAGGGCCTGGACTTGGTATTCGGATCATTGGTGAAGTAACAGCAGAAAAAGTTAGAATCGTTCAAGATGCTGATGCAATTTACAGAGAAGAGATTGCAAAAGCAGGATTAGATCGTTCAATCGGTCAATACTTCGCTGCTCTTACAAATATGCGTTCAGTGGGGGTTATGGGTGATGAAAGAACTTATGATCATGCTATCGCGCTTAGAGCTGTTAACACAATTGATTTCATGACAGCAGAAGCTGCTCAAATTCCTTATGAAGTATTAAATAAGGTTATGTCTAGAATTATTAATGAAGTTCGTGGGGTAAATAGAGTAATGTATGATATTACTTCAAAACCACCAGGAACGATTGAGTTCGAGTGATGAAATTGGATTTAGAAAGCTAGTGTTTATGCGGGTTGCAAGCAAATTTGTTTAGGCGCTGGCAACGATTTGGCAACATTTTCAACATCACGCACTAAATAATTACATCAATGGCATAAGAAAAACCTTGCTGATTTTCAGATATGGAAACTGAATATCGGCAAGGTCTTTTTTATGCTTATTTCTGCTTTTTCTTTTTAGATGTTTTCTTTTCTTCTTTCTCGATTTTCTGAAATTCTTCCATGAGCATATCACTGACCGCCTGTGAGGGGACTTTCGCCCAATGCTTTGAGGTGTCCAGTTCCGGGTACTTGTACCGCCACTGGTCGTATTCCTCTTTGGTAATCTCGCCCTGTTCCAGTTTGGCGGCTTGCTCCTGCCATGCGTGGAACATATCGAACATGGACGTATAAGTGGAATAGTCGGACTTGTCAAGGCGCAGGCAGATTTCCCCGTCAATCTCCCCGATTTTCAGCCCGTACATATCTTCCAACGCAAAGAGCGTGTGCATAAGCCCGGTATAGGTATCAATATCCGGCACGGTGAGGGCGTGGGTGCTTACATCAAAGATATTCGCCATTTCTTTTACAAGGTCGTGCTTCGGTGTCCTTGCTTCGGTTTCATACTGTGCCATACGGACATCAGAGGTCTTTCCGAGAAATCCGAGGATTTCGCCTAACTGTTTCTGTGTCATGCCTTTTCGGTTGCGGAAAAAGCGGATACGTTTGCCGATTGCCATAATAAAACCTCCGTTATTGTGAAGTGAGGTAAAGTCATGCCAGCTTGATTACGCTCCGCTTCATCTCGCTGTGGCGGTGCGCCATATACGCCTGTCAGAAAGCAGTTCAGCGTGTGCAAGCACCCGCCGTCCTGTTTTCTTCCAGTCGTGCATGACTTTACTTAAACAAATCTGTTGAAGTTAGTATAACATGGTGCAATAGGAATAGCAAGAATAACTTAAATAAAAAAAGTTAAGATTTTCTTGAAAACCACTTGACTTAACGGAATTTATTTAGTATTCTATATGCAACACTTAAACAAAAACAGTTAAACATTGAAAGGAGGGGATATCTGAATGACAGAAAAATCTTTTATGACAGTGGAGGAAGTGGCAGCGGAACTGCGTGTGTCAAAGTCAAAAGCCTATCAGATTGTAAGGGAACTCAACGCAGAAATGCAGAAACAGGGCTATCTGACGGTGGCAGGACGTGTGAACGCTACATTTTTTCATAAAAAAGTATGTTACAGCGAATAGAAGGGAGTTGATTTAGATGGCTGTATACAAGGACAACGCTACGGGGACGTGGCGGGTAATCTACCGCTTTACCAACTGGAAAGGAGAGAGGAAACAGACACAAAAGAGGGGCTTTGCAACCAAAAGGGAAGCGCAGGCGTGGGAACATGAAGCAATGCTCAAACAGGGTGCAAAGCTGGATATGACTTTCGGCAGTTTCTTTGAAGTGTACGAAGCCGACAAGAAGCAGCGTGTCAAGGAAAGCACTTGGGAGTCCAAAAGCCATGTGATACGGACAAAGATTTTACCATACTTTGAAAACCGCAAAATCGCAGAGATTGAAGCAAAGGACGTGATAGCGTGGCAGAATGAGTTAATGGCTTACCGGGACGAGAAAGGCAAGCCCTATTCCGCAGATTATTTGAGGACGATACACGCACAACTGACGGCGATATTCAACCATGCGGTAAACTTTTATAACCTGCCCTACAATCCGGCAAGACGGGCAGGGACGATTGGGAGCGAAGCCGTTAAGGAAATGGACTTTTGGACGAAAGAAGAATACTTGAAATTCTCCGAAGCCATGATGGATAAGCCCCGTTCCTATTATGCGTTTGAAATGCTTTACTGGTGCGGTATGCGTTCCGGCGAACTGCTTGCGCTCACGCCTGCTGATATTGATTTTGAGAAGCAGACAGTCACAATCAGCAAGACTTTCCACCGTTCCAAAGGGCGTGACATTATCACAAGCCCAAAGACGAAAAAAAGCAACCGCACAATCAAAATGCCGCCGTTTCTGTGTGAGGAAATGCAGGAGTACATCAAAATGCTTTATGACATCAAGCCGGACGAACGTTTATTTACGGTCACAAAATCCTACCTCAATCACGAAATGGAGCGAGGGGCGAAGCAGGCGGGCGTTAAGAAAATCCGTGTCCACGATATTCGCCATAGTGCGGTTTCGCTGTTAATCAACATGGGATTTTCGGTACTGGCGATTGGGGAGCGCATGGGGCATGAAGCAGAGAAAATCACTTACCGTTACGCCCACCTGTTCCCTACGGTGCAGACGGAAATGGCGGAGAAATTGGAAATGGAGAGAATGACAAAGGAGGACTAAGAACATGGAAAAATCACTTGATTACAAGGGAAGATGGCGCAATCATACGGTGGCGTTCCGGGTATCTGATGAAGAAGCAAAGCTACTGAATGATTTGGTGGCTTTGTCGGGACTGACAAAGCAGGATTATATTACAAGGCGGCTCTTATGCCGGGACGTTGTGGTGCAGGGCAATCCGAGGGTGTATAAGGCACTGAAAAATCAAATGTCGGCAATTTATGAGGAATTGAAGCACATGGAAAGCGTAAGCCCGGACAATGACGAACTGCTCTACACATTACAGGTAATCGCAATCACGTTAGACGGTCTGAAAGGGGAAGATGAATGACAGAAAAAAGAAAAACGACTGCTCCCGTATCATCTGTTGGCGCAGATGGGGAACAGCCGAACAATAAAAACCACAAAAAAATTATAGCAAATGAAAACGTAAAAAACAATCTGCAAGCCACAAATTGCCCGAAGAAATCCGGGCAGGGCGGCGGGCTTCAAACGGTTTCCATGACAGAACTGTATGATACGGTTTACCCGCCGAGAACGCCTGTTGTGGACGGCTTCCTGTATGGCGGCACTTATCTCTTTGTAGGTGCGCCGAAAGTGGGGAAATCGTTCTTTATGGGGCAGCTTGCCTATCATGTGGCAATGGGGCTTCCGCTGTGGAATTATCCCGTCCGAAAAGGGACGGTATTATACCTTGCACTGGAAGATGATTATGCAAGGCTTCAGCGGCGGCTGTCCGTCATGTTTGGCGTGGAGTGTGCGGACAATTTATATTTCGCAACGCAGGCAAAGACACTGAACGAGGGACTGGACGGAGAATTAGAGGGCTTTATAAAGGAGCATAAGGACGCAAGGCTGATTATCATTGACACGCTCCAAAAAGTGCGTGAGGTCGGCGGGGACAGGTACAGTTATTCCAGTGACTATGAGATTGTGACAAAGCTGAAATCATTCAGCGATAAATATGGGGTCTGCTTGTTGGTGGTTCATCATACCCGCAAGTTGGAGTCCGAGGACAGTTTTGATATGATTTCCGGCACAAACGGACTTCTCGGTGCGGCAGACGGGGCGTTTATCATGCACAAGAAAAAGCGTACGGACAATACGGCGGTCATGGACATTGTGGGTCGTGACCAGCCCGATCAAGAATTAACAATCGAATTTGACCGGGAACAATGTATTTGGAAATTTCAGAAAGCGGAAACGGAATTGTGGAAACAGCCGCCCAATCCATTACTTGAAGCAATCAACGAATTTCTGACAGAGGAGATGCAGGAGTGGGAGGGGACTGCAACGGAACTTCTGAAACAGTTGCCGGATATGCAGTTGTCGGCGAATGTGCTTTCTCGGAAATTAAATGTAGTCAACAGCCAGTTGCTTAATGAGTATGGCATTTTCTACGACAATAAGCGGGGGCATGAGAGAAAAATCATTCTGAAACGGCTAGAGCAAAAAGAGTAAGGTGCGACGATATGCGTCGGTTGCGACGGTATTTTTGATAGCGGGGCGGTATAGAAAATATCGACGCTATCGACGCAAACCGACGCATGGGGGAGCAGTAAAGCGGCGGGTAGCCGTCCACCGTCCGCAGGACGGAAAGCCCCCGGCAGGGCGCAAAGGCACTTTTGATAGAGCGTAGCCTGTCGAAAGTGCTTTTGCGTTACTTTCGGGAAAGTAACAAAGCCGAAGCGAAGAAACTTCGCTTTGCGCCTTAGTCGGCGCAGTAAAATCAGTATATAGAATGTGGAGGATATGCCTATTGGAAAGAACGATTAGCGGTATGATGGGGAAAGGTTCAGTCAATCACAATACAAGAGCCTTTACAGCTAAAAATGTAGATAAGGAACGTAGTCGGGATAACGTGGAATTTTGCCACTCGGATATAAAAGAAGTTTACCACAATCTTTTTGATGATGCACTGGAACGCTACAACGCAAAGCAGAAACGGAGTGACCGAAAGATTGACGATTACTATGAGAAGATACGCCGGGGAAAGCAGGAGAAATTATTTTATGAGGTAATCTTCCAAATCGGCAACAAGGACGATATGAACGTACAGAGCAATGAGGGACAGTTGGCGAAAGAAATTTTATGTGAGTTTATGGAGCAGTTTCAGAAAAGAAATCCGAACTTATATGTTTTTTCAAGTCACTTGCATATGGACGAACAGACACCGCATATTCACATTGATTTTGTTCCTTTTATCCGTAACAGTAAGCGTGGACTTGATACGAGAGTTTCCCTCAAAGGCGCACTGTCAGAGCAGGGCTTTAAAGGCGGCACAAGGGGAATGACGGAATGGAATGAATGGATTGAAGCGGAGAAGCAGGAACTTTCAAAAGTCATGGGACATTATGGCGTACAATGGAAGCAGTTAGGCACACATAACAAGCATTTGTCTGTACTCGACTTTGAGAAGCAGGAACGGCAGAAAGAAGTTGCGGAACTGGAACAGACGATTTCCGGCAGTAAAGAGGAATTATCTAATATTCTTCATCAGCAGATAGCGGCAGGACAGGAAACGGAGCAGATACGGAAAGAGGGTGAAGCAATCCGACAGGAAGTATCTGAACTTACCGCAACAAATCATCTGTTGAAAGAGCAGACGGAAACGCTGACTGAGGATAAAGAAAAGCTGTTATCCGAAAATGAAAAATTGGAGAAACAGCAGAAAAAGTTACAGCAGGAACTTAACAAAATGGTACAGTCAAAAGAAGTCATGGAGAGAAATATACACGCCTATGACGAAGATGTGAAATGGCAGTTGGCAGAGCCGGGGGCATTTATGAGCGCAAAAGCATACAGGGATAAAAAGGCTTTACCGCTTGTGGAGAAATTGAAAGAAGTGGTAAAAAATCTGACTATCAAGTGCGTACAGCTTACGGAGCAGGGCAGGAAGTTGACCGCCAAAGTGGACGGGCAACAAAAGCAGATTAGTCGCTTGACGAATAAGGTCATGGAGCAGAGCGACACCATAGACCGATTGCAGGAAAAAGCGGTTGATTTTGGGCGTTTGGAGCGTCATTTCGGCAGGGAACAGGTGCAGTTGATAGTAGAGCGGGCAAAGGCATTAGAACAGGCAGAAATGGCAAAGAAACGCCCGAAACATGCCTTTGAAATGAGCCGATAGGAAAGTGAGGATTGATAGGATATGACCGATATGGAAAAGAAAGTTATGATACGGCTGTGTGCTAAAATCGTAGCAGATACAGACCTTTACGAAACGGACAAGGAGGTGCAAAATCTGATAGACTGGGTATGTTTGTCGGAGCAGATAAAGGAAAACAATAATACAATCCGTAATCTGACCGGGGAATATAAAAAGATAGAGCCGGATTGTCGGGAGGGAGTGCGGGCGCAGTTGGAACGCATGAAAGAACTGTGCAAAGAGCGCAATAATCTGTATGAGAAGCAGAATGACTTGAAAGGGCAGAAGTGGAAGATTGAGAAATCCTTGGAACGATAAGAAATGTGGGGCGTGGCGGTTGCTATGCCCTATATTTTTGTGGAAAATAAAAGAAACAGGTGATATAATCAAAATGTTAAATGATAAATTGCAGAAAGGGAGAATTAAAAGAATGTTAGACCGGAATTGTTGGAGGCTATTATGAAACTTACTAACAAACAACCATTATTCATTGTCACCGGGGCTTCCTGTGTTGGAAAATCAACGCTTTGTAATGAAATGTTGATTAACGAAAAAGAGTATATTGTAATGGAAAGTGACTTATTGTGGAATGACATCTACAATACACCAGAGGATGATTATTTCGAGTATAATCGTTTATGGTTAAGGGTATGCGGCAATATCGCACAAGCTGGAAAACCTGTTGTGCTATGTGGCTGCAGAGTGCCCAAACAACTTGAAAATTTACCGGAAAGAGAATTGTTTACCCATACTTATTATCTTGCCGTTGTCTGTGATGATGTTGTTTTGGTTGAAAGAATGCGTAAAGGACGCGGGGTAAGTGATGATGAGTGGATTAGAAACTCTATGGATTTTAATAAATGGCTGAAGCAACAGGCAAGCGAAAATGCTCCATATCCTATAACATTACTGGATACTTCTGACATTTCGCCTATACAGGCAGCCTTAAGGGTTAATAATTGGGTTATGGAAAAAATCCTATGATTGATTTATGGAGAATGGGGGAAAGAAAAATGCAGGAAGCAAAAGTATTCACTAAAAACAACATATTTCAAAAATTCGAGGTGCTGAAAACAAATCGAAATAAACGTTACAGATACCATGAATTTTTTGTTGAAGGTGTCCGCAGCCTTAACGAGGCAGTGAGGAATAACTGGAAAATCAAATCATTTGTTTATGATAAAAACAATCTTTCCGATTGGGCGAAGGATATGATAAATAAGGTAAATACAGACATGAATTATTGTCTGACGCCGGAGCTTATGAAAGAATTGAGTGGAAAAGAGGACACTTCAGAGTTGATGGCGGTAATCGAAATGCGGGAGGATGAACTTGAGCAGGTCACGCTTTCCGAGAAGCCTTTTATTGTCTTATTTGACCGCCCTTCAAACAGGGGAAATCTTGGCACTATGATACGATCTTGTGATGCGCTTGGGGTGGACATGCTCATCATCACGGGTCATGCGGTAGATTTATATGATACGGACGTGGTGGTCTCGGCCATGGGGTCGTTTTTTAAACTGCCTGTTATCAGAATTTCCGATAACAAGGCATTATTTGAATATATTGATAAATTGAAAAAAAGATATACTGATTTTACTACAATAGGAACTACGGCTCATAATGAAGATCCTGTTTACTCCATAAATCTGACTTCTCCGCTTATGTTGATGATGGGAAATGAAACCATGGGATTAAACAAAACGCTAAAGGAGTATTGTGATTTGCTCTGTACGATACCGATGTCCGAGAACTCATACGCCACATCATTTAATGTAAGCTGCGCCGCTTCGATACTGATGTATGAAATAACAAGGCAGAGAGGAATAAAAATCAAAGGGACTCTTTAGAAGCTATCATGTTACATCTGCTCCATAGCTCGTCTTTATAAGCAAATGCGTTCTTGATTAATTAGTGGCAGAATGCGTTATTAAGACTTTATAATTAAAATGGCGGGGAGTGACAAGTTGACTGTTTATGATATATACATACATGGTGCTAGCACCATGTAATAAGGTGATTAAGGAAAAATTTTGCTTTTGGTGCGTGTGCAAAATTTCAAAAAATGGATTGCTAATTTGTAGGGATTTGCTATAATAAATGCGTGGCAACATTTTGGCAACAGAAAATCAGCAAGCCATAATAAATGATGTAATTGATGTAAAAATGGGCGTGTATTTGCATAAAACTTAAACAAATATAGTTAAAAACAACAAAGAACACGCCGAGTTCGAATAGCAAAAAGAATTAAAGATAAAGAACCAACTGTTGCAAATTATACAACAGTTGGTTTTAGTATGTTTTCTATTAATTTAATATTGAAGACGAAGTTATGTATTTAACTTTGGTATATTTTGAGTATAAAATTTAATTTAGAATGATGAGGATAGATGTAATCTCTATATATTGAACAAAATAGGTTATAAAGTATAATATGATTAATTGAAAATTTATTTGTAATAGTCTAATTATAATGATATCGTATTAGTTTATTTGATCAAAATCTCATATAGTAAGTTAACTATCATTTATGTGATTTGATAATATGTGAGCATGTTAGAAAAATTAAATATGAATGATAAAAAGCATATGCTATGAAAGAGTATATTAATTAAAAATCTATAATGAAATATTAATATTATATGTAATAAATTATTTGATTGAAAAGCAATAATGGGACTAAGTAAGGTTAATTGCATGGTATTGGTATTCTTATGTTAGAAAGTATTAAAATAATAAAAGTGATTTTATTAATCATGTTAATCAATTACATATGATTTTTAGTTCTATGATTGTTTATATTATAAACATAATCAGTGATTAAGAGGATATTTAAAATGAAACTTATAAATAGTAAGAGCATTATTGATTGTGATGAACAAGAAGAAAAAATTCATGCTGATGAGATAAATAATGTTTTAGAATTGCTACATTCAAAAGGAAATTATGATTGTGCTGTTTTAAAGAAATATCAGGATGAAGGTCATAAGCATATACAAATGGAAATATTGCATAGCAACTTATATAACATATCTGAGGTAATAGAGGATTGTGATCTTAAAAACGGTGTTGATGTCTGTATTGATGAGGAAGGTTACTATGTATTTATAGTTTATGGTCAAATTTATGAATTAGGAGAAAAATATCATATGGTAACAACGGCATTAAAAATAATGCCATATGATGAAAATAGAGAATTTATTAGTTTTATTTAGAAAAAGTTATAGTGAAATATTTTATTTTTGTTTGCTCATGAGATATTGAATGAATATTAAATAAATTTATTGATGTTAATTTTGATGTCAAACTTGAAAATATTTCAAAAAGCGTTTTGTGAAATTGATTTAAAAATTTTAGAGTTATAGATAATTTTTCGATGTTTTTATAAATATTTCAACAATAAGAAAAAAATCCTTCAATTAAAAGAGAAGAATTGATATAATTTTTTTATAAAAGTGAAAATCAAAATTCAATTTGTAATTAATGATTTATTTAAAAGATACTTCATTGATTACATCGTGGTGACTATTGTTTGATTTTCTTTTTTAGAACTGATGTTCATTTAATAGTAGAATCATGATCTATCGTTTGATAGTGTTCAAGGCAAAGCTTAGATTCTAAAAAAAACAAGTGAGAAGTGTAAACTAGGAGGACTTTATGAACAAAACAATATGTGAATTATTTGCCGGTGTAGGTGGATTTAGATTAGGCTTTGAAAGAGCTAATTCTGGATGGGAGACTACATGGTTTTCGCAATGGGAACCAGGTGCGAGAACACAATGGGCAAATCAATGTTATATACAACATTTTGGAGATTTACCAGATATGAATGGTGAATTTCATACTTGTGAAGATATCTCTATCGTAGATAAAAATGCTATTCCAGATCATACCCTTTTGGTTGGTGGTTTTCCTTGCCAAGATTATTCAGTAGCTCAATCGTTATCTAGCTCAAAAGGTATCGAAGGAAAAAAAGGAGTTCTATGGTGGCAAATTAGAGATACCATCGAAGCAAAGAGACCAGCATTTTGTATTTTTGAAAATGTTGATAGATTATTAAAATCTCCAGCAAAGCAACGTGGGAGAGATTTTGGTATCATCTTAAGTTGTTTGAATGCCTTAGGATATTCTGCTGAGTGGAGAGTAATAAATGCTGCTGAATATGGTGCGGCACAACGCAGAAGAAGAGTATTTATTTTTGCATATAGAAATGATACGGTTTATGCTGATTCAGTAAAAGAAATGGACGAATTATCACTGATCAATTCAGATGGATTCATGGCGAAATCATTTCCGATTGAACAAGTAGAGAATTGTTTTGAAGGAACTTTGATGAATGATTTATTAGAAATGACAGATAAATTTTCATTTGATTTTAAATCAGCTGGATTGATGAGAAACGGGAAAATATATACAAATAATGTCGTTCCAGTAATGGAGATACCTATACTATTGGGAGATATTTTACAGTCTAATGTTGACGAAAGTTTTTATATAACAAACGAAAAAATGAGCAAATGGACTTATTTGAAAGGTGCAAAAAAAATAAATCGTGTATCAAAGACAGGGCATGAATATGTCTTTTCAGAGGGTCCTATTGCTTTCCCGGATTCATGGGATAAACCAGGAAGAACCATGCTTACTAGCGAATCTACTTTGAATAGAAGCACACATGTCGTTTCAGATCCTGGAACAGGAAGATTGAGAACATTGACCCCAATCGAAGCAGAACGTTTGCAAGGCTTCGATGACGATTGGACTAATAGTGGAATGCCTAATAGGATGAGATTTTTTTGCATGGGGAATGCATTGGTAGTACCAATGATCACAAGAATGGCAAAAGTTTTGGATAAAATAATCGATAAAGAACAATGATCTTATGTCTTAGGCATAAGATTTTTGTGCATATAGGGAAAGAGGGTGATAGATATGAAGTTATTTGATTATGATGATACAGATATCAATAGTATTTATTCATATGCAAAAAAATTGGAAGGAATGACCTTTCATGAGGTATTGGATGAATATGAAAGAAGTCCAATAAAAAGTTATGGAGGGAAAATATATGATGCATATGCCAATTTTGAAAATATGGTAATAAGAGAAAAAACAGTAGAATATGGTTTTGGAGCATCTTTGAATGACAAAGCGAAAGGTCAATTGGGTAATTTTATAGAAAAATACTATTTTGGTTATGATCCAAATGGTAATCAAGAAGCGGATTTTAATAAGATAGGATTAGAATTAAAACAAACACCTATTGATAAGACGAAAAAAGGTGAATATAGAGCAGGAGAAAGATTGTCCATAACAAATATTTCTTACAATGAACCTGTAGAAGAAGACTTCTATAAAAGTCATGTATGGAAAAAAATCAAATGTATCCTTTTGATTCATTATTTGAGGGACAAATCCATAGAACGTTTGGATTATGTCATTAAATTTGTAAATTTATTTAGTCCGCCTAAGGATGATCTTAAGATAATCATCGATGACTATAATCAAATCAATGAAAAAATCAAACAAGGAAAAGCTCATGAATTAAGCGAAGGAGATACGATGTATCTGGGAGCTTGTACGAAAGGTGCAACTGCCAAAAAAAGCATGAGGCCACAATATTATGGTGATCATACTTTGGCTAAGAAAAGAAATTATTGTTTCAAAGTATCTTACATGAATTATGTTTTGAAAAATTATATCCTTCAAAAAAATGTGCCATGTGAATCAATAATAAAAGAAGACATCAAAACAAGTTTTCAAGAGCATGTTGTATCTTTGATAAATAAGCATATTGGTATGACAGATAAAGAATTATGTGAAATGTATGATCGTCCTTATAACAATAACAAAGCGCAATGGAATGATCTTGCATTCCGAATGTTAGGAATCAAAGGTAATCATGCTGCAGAATTTCAAAAAGCAAATATCGTAGTTAAGACCATACGAATAGAAGAAAATGGAAAGAATAGAGAAAACATGTCTTTTGCACCATTCAAATTCAAAGAACTTGTGCAAGAAGAATGGGAAGATTCTACAGTATTTAATTATTTTGATACAACGCAATTCTTGTTTGTCGTTTTTCAAAAAGTTAGTGATGCTTATGTACTACAGAAAGCAAAATTATGGCACATGCCTTACTATGATTTGAATGAGATTGTGAAAAGTGAATGGCAAAATTATAAAAATAAAATCAAAAATGGAGTGATTTTCAAAAAGGTTAAAAATCTAGATGGTGAATTAGAAGTTAAGAATAACTTACCTGGAATGAAAGATACTGAAATCATACATATACGTCCTCATGCCCAGAAATCCGCTTATAAGTTAAATGATGGATTTTTAAAAGGCAATGTTGAAAGAGATGCAGATGAATTGCCAAATGGAGAGTGGATGACAAAACAGAGTTTTTGGTTGAACAAGCAATATATATTAAAACAATTAAAGTAAGGTGATGTATGTGAAGCATCAAAATTTAAAAACTACTCCGGAAGTTTCAAAGCGTATGAAGGCGTTGAGCCATAAAAAAAGTAAGGTTGAATCTGTGCTTGCAAAAGCTTTATGGCATAAAGGGTATCGTTATCGATTGAATTATAAAAAATTACCTGGGACACCTGATATAGCATTACCAAAATATAAGATAGCAATATTTGTTGACGGCGAATTTTGGCACGGGAAAGATTTCGAAAAAACGAAAGATAAACTTAAGAACAATAAAGATTATTGGATTGAAAAGATTGAGGAGAACATTCAAAGAGATCTAAGAAATGACAATTTACTTCATCAAATGGGTTGGACACCATTACACTTTTGGAGTAATGATGTAAAAAGATATTTACCATACTGTATAGATGAGATAGAAGAAAACATTTATGAAATATATATCAGAGAATAGACTGTATTAAATGACTATTGTTTAATTGAGATTTATTAGTATATTTTTACGGTATGGACTCCTAAAATTTCAAAATAGATTTATATTCTATATGATGAAATGAAAATTAATGATAAAAACTATTTTTTTGATTTCAAGATAAATAGATGGCAATACAATAAGGGGTTTGTGAAATTATGTAAGAATTTAATAATGTGTATTGTTAATTAATAAAATGAAACTATGAAAAATAGTAGCAATAGATTTGTTGTATCTAAATTACTAGAGATAAAAAGGAGAATGCTTATGGCTAATAAAACAGAAAGAATAGGGATTAATCATGTTGGAGAGATTGCGGAACGAAACCAATGGATGTTTCGTGAGCAACCGATAAATGATATAGGTATTGATGCTCATATGGAGCTAACAGAACCAACAGGAAAGTCAAAACAGCTTCTCGCTTTACAAATAAAATCAGGAATAAGTTGGTTTAAAGAAAAAAAAGATAATTATATTATATTTCGTGACATAGATGAAAGACAGTATAACTATTGGACCATGAACACTTTACCATGCATAATTGTTCTGTACAATCCAGATGATAATTTATGTATTTGGCAAAAATTAACTGCTGAAAGCATTGAAAGAACCAATAATGGAAAAGGAAAAGGTTTTTTTGTGAAGGTCCCTCTAACTCAAATTTTTTTAGATAATGTATCAAATAATAAACTTATTTCTTTAACGAATTTACCGCATCATATTGCTAATTATAATTTTTTGTTATCTCAAAAAAATTTTATGAAAATTATTCAAGATGGCGGTCAAATAAAACTACACTCAGAAGAATGGATAAATAAGAGCAACGGAAGAGGAAATATGGAATTTATTGTAAATGATGGAAAAAGTATTAAAAAGTATTCGTACCCATATTGGTTTCCATTTACACCTTATGTTGAGGTGTTTTCTCGGTTATTTCCTTGGGCAGATTTTGCAGCAGATGAAGATTTTTTTTATGAATATGATAGACGTCTTTGGAGAGAGTATCATTGTTATTTTGATAAAGAAATTGGAGAATGGTTGGTTGTAGGTGATGAATTTGAGGATTTTCGAAAAAAATTAAATCCGATGAGAAGCATCATTCATTCAGGTGAAGTTGCTGAATATATGTTGGATATTAGTTTAAATGAATTAGGGAAATCATTTTTAAACGTGGATGAATATGTATCACAAATTCAACCTTATACTGATATAAGACCGAAAGGAGAAGAAAATGAAAGAAATAAAACTTAATACAGATGTAGGAAGAACAAAATCTTTCGATGGATATAGTCTGGATCCCACTGAAAAGTATTTAATTGATATTGAAGAAGAGATGGATTTTCAAATGGCGATAGTAAGGGCGTTTCATTTTATGGGGCCACCTCCTGCTATTAAAAATTATTATTCTTGGTTATTCGAAAATGGCTTTGATACTGAATCTCCAAATCCTACAAATGCAGTTGTAGCTAGATATTATGGTGTTAAAGCTCTTTGGAAAACAGATTTTTCACAAGGAATTGTTGTAAAAGCAAAAAATGAGAGTGATTATTTCATAGTTATGGAATGTAGTAATAAAAATAAAGGTTATAAGTATACACAAATCATTTTAACTATAGGAGGATGTTACTAAAGTGATGACATATATTGAAAATTTCATAAAATATGAAGGAATTATAGTCTTTGCTCATGGAAACAATAAATTATGAGAAAGTGTAATTTGAAATAGAGGTGATTTGATGGTATTTATTCATCATCCAAATATAAGATATAAAGGGATTTCAACGAATTATTCACCAACTATAATGCTTTTACGTTGCACAATAAGGAAATATGCCGATGCATTTGTTGAAAAAGGATTGATTAGATTTGGGACTCCAAAGGAATGGCGAAAAATAGATAAAGATGGTCAAGGCGATCAATTAGAGGGCTGCTATTCTGCTGTAGAAAACATAGATGGAGCTGAAGCATTTTTTTTATCACTGAGAGCTAATTCGTTTTGTGAATATATTGAAGAAGTCAATAAGTTCTGTTTTTTTGACGATGAAATTTTAAATTTGCGTTCTTTTTGTTTGTATGGATTAAGTAAATCCTTATTTTCAGAAGAATATACAGATCATTTTTTAAATAATCTAAAAAAAGGCGTGATACCTAAAAGTTATTTTCAAGATTTTACTGAAGTCACTAAAGAGGAGTATGATTCTCTTGATGATGAAGAAAAACCTGTTGTTATTTTTATATACAAGCCTAAAGAATTTTTTGAAAGAATTAGAAAGTCATTGCGTTCTCAAGGAGTATATAATCATGAAATAATCATTAATCCGGTTCATTATGTAGATAGAAGTAAAAATTGGATGTTAGCAGAACAAGCTCCAAAAGAATTATTTTTTAAACAACTTAGATTTGAACATCAGAGTGAAGTCCGAGTTGTAATAAATACACAAAGAAAAGAGATTTTAGATGAGTTTGATAAAAATAATGGATTAATCAATATAGGAGATTTATCAGACATTTGCTCTGTTTCTGATTATTACTTTAAGGAGATGAATATTTCTTTAGGAGAGAGAAGTTTACTTTTTGATTTGCCAAAACCAATTGTTTCTAAAGTTACATTTGATGAAGCGATATCTATTTTATTACAATATTTATGTGATGAAGTACCTGAGTCTCCTTTATCGATAGATGCTATTAATGATAAGTTAAAGGAGTTCTCTAAATTGTTTGATGAATCATTTAATTGTGATTACACTCCTAAGCAACTATTTCTTTATAATCGAAATAATAATCAGACTTATGATTTTTCAAAAAATGTTGAATCAAGACTAATTAAACATAGCAAATATTACTATGAAAAGCACAATTATCAGGAATTTTTTAAAGCTAATAAATTGATAACTATATATATACCGACTGCATCATATGCTTGGTGGAATATAGGGGTTTATTATTTTATTGAAAAGGAATATCAGAAAATGTTTGAATACTTTGATAGAGCAATTGAACTAGATCCACACAACAAAAAGTATAAATCAGAGTATTCTGACATGCTTAAAATATATAAATAGTGCATCATTGATATTATTTAAAATCATATTTGATATAAGAAAATGTATTTTAAAATACGGTTAGTTTAATTTGGAAATTTACAAGAGTTCTTTTTAAAAAACTTAATTTGGAATAATATGATTAAAAATTATTGAGCACCGTATTCGAGAATAGATGTTACGTAAGAATGTCTCAGATATATAATTTGGTTTAAAATAATGAATAATTTAGTAGCTTAACTTATATTTATATGATTAGCGAAAAAAGAAAGGAAAAATAGAAGGGAACATTATGATTATATCTGAATTAAAAATATATAATTTCCGTAGATTTAAATCTAAAGATGGTCTTCCAGGATTGCATATTACTTTTCATAAAGGATTAAATGCTTTGATAGGAGAAAATGATTCAGGAAAAACTGCAGTAATTGATGCACTCAAGCTAGTTTTGTTAACTCAAAGTAATGAATATATTAGGCCTATGGATGATGATTTTTATAAGTCTACCCATGGAGAGGAGTGTAGCGAATTTAAAATTGATTGTAGAATTACGAATTTTACTCAAAATGAAGCAAAAAACTTTATCGAGTATTTAAAATTTGAAAAGAATGGCGAAAAAGTGGAATACATACTTGAACTTCATTATCGTGCATGGAAAGAAGGCCATAAAATATTTCAGGAATTACGGGTAGGGGATGTAGATGACAGTGTTTTAATTGATGGAAAAGCAAGAGATTTGTTGAAAGCGGTCTACTTAAAACCACTTAGGGACGCTAAACGTGAAATGAGTTCTGGACGAGGTTCCAGAATTTCACAAATACTTCTTAGCCACCCCGTTTTCAAAGGCAAAAAAGAACATGCTATCAAAGATATTTTTCAAGAAGCGAATACGCAGATAGAGGAATATTTCACGAATGATCCTGAGGGAAAGTGTATTCTTCAAACAATTTGTAATAATTTAGAATTGTTTAATGACAGAGGACAAGCCAGTAACGCAGAGTTTAAGACATCAGATATTCAATTAAAGTCTATACTTGAATCTCTGTCCTTGAATGCTCCAGAGATAAATCCAGGTTTGGGAGAATTAAATCTGTTATTTATTGCAGCAGAACTATTACTGCTTAAGGATGATAACGATGGTGGCATGAAATTGGCTCTTATTGAGGAATTGGAAGCACATCTTCATCCACAGGCTCAACTTCGATTAATCAATTATCTTCAAAACGAATATAACGAGAATGATGTTCAGATTATTATATCTACACATAGTCCAATACTTGCTTCAAAAATCAATCTTAAAAATTTGATATTAATGAAAGATGGTGCTGGTTATGATTTGGCTGAGGGAAAAACAGGGCTTCAAAAAGGGGATTATTTGTTTCTTCAGCGTTTTCTCGATTCAACAAAAGCTAACTTATTTTTTGCTAAGGGCATTATAATGGTAGAAGGTGACGCTGAGAATATACTTATTCCTGTAATTGCTGATATTTTAGGTTATCCGTTAGAAAAATACGGGATATCCATTGTAAATGTTGGAAGTACTGCATTCCTTAGATACAGTAGGATTATGGTAAGAGAAGATGGACAAACAATTAATATTCCAGTTTCTGTGATTACAGATTGTGATGTAAAACCATATGATGTTGACCCAGTAACAAAGAGAAAAACGTTCAATGAAAAAATAATTGAATCTGAGCAAAACGAAAAAGAGAAAAATGAAAAATACACCGAAGGATCAGTCCACGGATTTACTTCACCTAGATGGACGTTGGAATATTGTATTGCTATGAGTAGTCTTTCAGAAGACTTCCATAAAGCGGTTCATTACGGAAAGAAAATTTTGAATGCACGAGAACACATTTCACTTACTGATAAAAAAATCACTGAAGCAAACAAAATAGTTGAAGAAGAAAAAAAGCAGTGGCATGATTTATCTCAGGCAGAAAAAGCATATGAAATTTACAATTTAATGCTCAATGGGGATGGGAAAAGTAGCTTAAAAGCAATCGTTTCTCAATGTTTAGCATCAATCTTGCGTTGGAGAATATCTGTTATTCCAAGCGAACTATCGCAAGAGAAGATGTTTGATCTTGATTTGTATAGTTTAAAGAAAGATGAGGAAAAGAGATTAGAGTTGAAAACTAAAATTGAAGAAGATCAATTCTTAAGCTATATTGTGAAAGCTATCAAATATGCTGCAGGAGAAAGAGATTAAAAAGGAGAATTCTACTATGGAATTGGAAATTTCTGATCAAGATATTGAATCAATTGAGAATCTTCTTTTGCCAGAAGGAGCACACTTTCAAGAAGATGCAAGAAATGTTATTCGTTGTTGGCATTCCACCGATATATCTGCTTGCCCGGGAAGTGGTAAAACAACTGTCCTTCTTGCAAAATTGAAACTATTGAGTGATCGGATGCCATTTGAAAAAGGTGCAGGAATTTGTGTTCTATCTCACACTAATGTTGCTGTAGAGGAAATAAAAAAACGTCTATCAAGTTATGCTGATAAACTTTTTAGCTATCCAAATTATATCGGAACGATTCAATCATTTGTTGATAAATTTGTTACTATGCCATATTTGAGAAATATTTCTGGTCGTAATGTACAAGTGGTTGACAATCATACTTATGCGCAGCATATGCTAGACAGGATGCAAAACATTAAGAAGTATAATGCTCTTGATTATTTAATAAAGAATAGATTTAAAACTGGTGGTCAATTTAATAATCTACTCGAATATATTCAGGAACTTTATATACGTGATGATGGAGCTCTTTGTGTAGGTAAGCAAAAAAATGCGTTAGCTCTTGGAGATAAACCTTCTATTAAACAGTACAAAGACTTAATTATTGATCTTTTAAAATACGAAGGTATAATACGATACAAAGATGCATATTTATATGCTAATCAGGCTGTAAGTGTTCTATCTGAAACGTATCAAGATTTATTTTCATTACGTTTCCAGTATGTCTTTATTGATGAATATCAAGATTGTGATATTATTCAACGACAAGTCATCTCTGCAATATTTAACCCACAAAAATGTACATTAATCAAAATAGGAGATCCAGATCAAGCTATTTATAATTCTTCAAAAGTCAAAGTGTCAGATTGGGTGCCACAGGACGGTTTTTTGCCGATACAAACTTCTTGTAGATATAGCCAGGAAATTGCAGATGTGATATGTAAATTAAAGAAATCCGATGAAACTATCATTACATCTGTAGGCAATACAGGATTAAAGCCAATATTACTTGTCTTTGATCCTGATAAAATTGACAGAGTAATTAGCGAATTCATAGGTGTTTTAGAGAGCCATGGTCTTTATGATAATAAAGCTATATATAAAGCTATTGGTGCTATTAGAAATAAAGACTCCCCAGGACTTAAAATAGGAAGCTATTGGACAGAATTTGATAGTTCCGTTAAAAATCAAGCAAAACACAAGTATTGGAAATTAATAGATGATATTGCTACAAATTTATTAGAGGGTAATTTGTATAAAGTAGAATATACTGTTCGTGAAATTTTATGTTGCATATTTCATTATATAAAAATTAAATCTCCAAGTTCAGGCAGAGAATATTCTGTGTATACAATAAGAAGAAAGCTTACTAATGAATATAGAGAAGAATATAGCCAGTGGATTTATGAATTGTCTAGGATTCAGAATTTTGATAGGGAGAATATTGACTCTCTGATGCGTCAAAATATAAATAAAATTTTGAAAGTTAAGAATCCAGATATAGATGATTTTTTTGCTTTGCTACCAGAGGCTTTTCTTGATGAAAATGCCGCTGGAAATCAGGTGCAAAAGTCGGAAAAAAACATATATATTGATCCAATAAGAGGACGTAGAATAGAATTTGATACTATTCATGGAGTAAAAGGTGAAACACATGATGCAACTCTTTATCTTGAAACCGACAGACAAGGATCATCTGACTTAAATAGAATTCTTCCATATTTTGGTGTAGGCAAATGCGGTGATTCGGAGTTGTTTGAGTATAGTCGAAAGCTTGCTTATGTTGGCATGAGTAGAGCAAAGAAACTGTTATGTGTTGCAATGCAAGCTAAAACTTATGAAAAAAGTCAAGAAGTATTCAAGGATGATTGGGAAATTATTGATTTGAGAAAATAAGTATTTGTTCGTGTTAAAGCATAGCATAATTATGTGATACGGAATGATTTACAAAATAGAAATTTTGAAGGTAGCTGAATGACAAATAACTTTGAAGGCATGTATACTTGATACCATTGTGCTACCAAAATATAAATATATGTATAATAGGTTGAATAAGATACATAAAATTAGAGTTTTTCTTGATATATATGTTAACAAATATGTTCACTATAATCATTTCATTTCGGAGTTCGAATAGTGTACAATAAAGAAAAACGCTTTAAATAGGGCGTTTTTTTGATGCTTTTTTTGTGATGAGTACATTTTGAGTACATTTGAATTGCAGTACACTACTCTGTAGGAGTTGTGTATTCCTTGTTTCTTATTGCATTTTGTTCTTTTTTATAACGTTTTGTAAGTATTCTAATTGCTTCTTGGATTGTTCTTCTAAAGACAATTCAGGAAGCTTTTCTTTTGTTAATTTTAATTGATAACTCTCTTTTAATGCCTGTTTTTGATTCTGATAATAAGTATCATCCATAAAGTAATTCAGATGCTTTTCATAGATATCATGAACTTTCCATATAACATCGCATAAAGTTTCATTATCACTATACGGATCAGTAGCGAATACTGTTAGACGTGCATAAGCACGATCGTTCTCGGTTTCCGTATCCTGTTCAGCTCTTCCATGTATTTCTACATCAAATCCAAATTCATTCGTTTCAAATAATTCAAACAATACATCTATGACATCATCCATAGATGTAATTCTTTGTTTGTTATAAGATACCTCGCAAAGCCAATCTAAAGATACATTACATCTATTAGCAATCGTAACAAGGATATCCATGGTTGGTGTATTCTTATTATTTTCGTAAGCAGATACGGAAGGTTGAGGTATTTCCAATAATTCGGCAAATTCCTTTTGTGTCATATTCATATCTTTTCTTAATTGTTGTAGTCTTGTACCAAAACTCATATCTCTTTCCACCTTTTTTTATTTTATTATATCATGATTTCATATAAAAATAAGTAAATATTAAAAATATAAGTAAATTATATAAATATATGAAATAAATATTGACAATTCTTACAATACTCTCTAAAATATGAAATATAAGAATTTCATATAAATATATAAAATGATAATCACAATAAAGAGGCAGAAAAGAGATTTACATAGAAAGTGTGGTGATTATCAATGGAAAAGAAAGTCTTATTAAGTGCAAGTGATATTGCTGAGATTCTAGGTGTATCAAAAAGCAAGGCATATAAGATTATTAAAGAAGGCAATGAAAACTTGCAAAAGATGAATAAGTTAACGATTGCTGGAAAACTGCCCGTAGAATATTTCAATGATATATTCTATTCCAGTAAGAACAACGGTTAATTAGAAAGGAGAGATGAATTATGGCGGTACCTAAGAAAAATCCAGTAACAAATAAATGGGATATACAAATTCGATATAAAGATTCATTTGGCAATAGTAAAAAAACTACTCGCCGAGGATTTAACACGAAGAAAGAAGCTGAGCAAGCTGCTCTAGATTTTAGATTTCAACAAGAGATGAATTTTAATATGAAATTTTCTGAATTTGTTGAGATTTATATGGAGGATGCTAGTCATCGCTTGAAATTGAATACGATGAAAACAAAGAAAATTACAATAAATAAAAAGTTATTACCTTATTTTGGAAATATGAAGGTGAGTGAAATTACACCTGCAATTATTTGAAAATGGCAAAATGAAATGATTAAGAAGGGTTTTAAACCTACATATTTAAAATCTATGAATAATCAATTAAGTGCTATTTTTAACTATGCAGTACAATTTCATGGCTTAAAGGATAATCCTTGTAAAAAAGCTGGTAGTATGGGGAAAAGTCATTCTGAAGAAATGAAATTTTGGACTAAGGATGAATTTACTCAGTTTGCTGATCAATTAATGAATAAACAGGTTTCTTATACTATATTTAAGATTTTCTTTTGGACAGGAATGAGATTGTGGGAGTTATTAGCATTAACTCCTTCTGATATTGATTTTGATAAGAAATGTATCATAGTCAATAAATCTTATCAGTTCCTAGATGGAGAAGATATCATTACTGATCCGAAAACTCCTAAGAGTAAACGAGAAATTACTGTTCCTGATTTTTTACTGAAAGATATAAAAGCGTATATGGATTCGCTGTATAATCCAGATCCTCATAAAAGGTTATTTAGAGTTACCAAGTCATTTTTGGAAAAAGAAATAGCTAGAGGAGCCAAAGCGGCTGGACTTGAGCAAATTCGTATTCATGATTTACGCCATTCTCATGTAGCACTTCTTATTGAAATGGGCTTTCCTATTTTAGCTATTTCTAATCGCTTAGGACATGAGAAAATTCAAACGACATTACAAACATACGGACATTTATATCCAAATAAACAACAATTAATTGCCGATAAATTAAATGAAAAGTTTGGGGAGGAATCATAAAATGCCAGGATTAAATAAAAATAGAAAAAGACCTATTACACTTGCGTTTCGTGTATCACAAGCCGAAGCCAACCATATCAATGAAAGAATTAAAATTAGTGGACTTCCAAGAGGAAAATACTTCATACAAACATTCCAGAAACAGAAAATATATGTATCTATTGGAAAGTTTGAAAGCGATCGTTTAAGTTTAGAATTCAAACGTCTAAGAAATTTACTAGAAAACATGGAAGATCATGAAGATATTAATGATACCTTAAATGAATGCAAAGCATTATTGGAAGAATTGAAACCATTTTTTCCTTTACCTGAAAAACAAGAACGAGATGAAGAGCCTATTGAGTTCGATGACATCTTTATGGATGAAGAGATTATCTAGAGGTTTTAATGTTTATTGTTCAAGCTGCAAATAACTATATTTATTTAGGCTTTTCAGTTTTTCCATTAAAGGAAAATACAAAAGATGGTCAAGTAGTCTCTTCTTGGATCAATGATGCTACAAGAGATAAAGAACAAGTAGCTTTATGGTGGCAGAAAAATCCAAACTATAATTTAGGAGTAAAAACAGGGAATGGTTATATAGTCATTGATGTTGATAACAAAAATGGTAAGAATGGTAATAAAGTGATTGAAAAAATTTTAGATGAATTTCCCGAAACTAGAATTATAAGAACACCGAATGATGGTATGCATATTTATTATAAGGTTAATAAGGAAGTCCGTTGCAAAGTAAATTTATATGAAGGAATAGATATACGAGGTGATGGAGGTTATGTAGTAGGAGTAGGGAGTGTCATTAATGGAAAAGAATACAAGATGGATGGTGGAGCCCGCATTGCTGAAGCTAATGAAGCAGTTTATCACTTCTTAGAAGGTGGATATAAATTAGAAAAAGAATACAAACACGAAGATACTCAATCTAGTGATTATATTTATGAAGGAGAAAGAAATGATCGTATCTTTAAAGAAGCTACAGCATTAAAAGCTAAAGGTTTGAATTATCTTTCTATAGTTGCGGCAATGAAGGAAGAGAACCAACTAAAATGCATTCCACCATTAGATGAAAAGAAAGTAATGACGATATGCTCCAGTGTTGAGAAAAGATTTGCTGGTAGAGATAAATCATTGAATCGACATCCTGATGATGAAATCAGTACAGTTTTAAAATCAGTCGATGAAATTAAACAACAGGAAATGGAATGGGTTGTTGAAGGATTGATACCTAAAAATCAAATCACAATATTAGCAGGTGATGGTGGCGTAGGAAAAACTTCGGTGTGGGCACATATTGCCGCAAGGCTTAGTACAGGGCAACCATTGTTCTTTGAAAAAGAAACAGATCGTAAACCAATGAATATTGTTTATTTTTCTGGAGAAGATCCGACTGATGTTGTCCTTAAGAAAAAAATTCTTGAGAGTGAAGGAGATATGAAAAGAATACGCACAATTGAATTGGGTGATGAACGCTTAAGTCATGTACGTTTTGGTAGTCGCTATCTCGAAAATATTATTCAAGATAATCGACCAGATGTCATCATCTTTGATCCTCTACAAAGTTTTCTTCCAGCACATACGAATATGTCTGCACGTAATCAGATGCGTGATGCATTAGGAAACTTATTATACCTAGGTAGAAAATATCAAGTTAGTTTTCTCGTTACTTGTCATACAAATAAGAAACCGAATGCTGGGCCAAGAGAAAGGGCAGCAGATAGTGCTGATATATGGGATATTGCAAGAAGCTTCATCTTTGTCGGCGTGTTGAAAGATGATCTACGTTATTTATCAAATGAAAAAAACAATTATGCAGAACTTCAAAAAACATATCTCTTTAGTGTAGGAAAAAATAAAATTGAATTTAAGGGAGTTAGTGATAAAAGAGATTTTGATTTTCAAAATGAGAAGTTAAGAAATCAACGTAATGAGTCTTCATTGTCATTAGCTAAAGAAGATATTCTAAGTCTATTAAAGAATGGAGAGCAACGAAGTAAGGACATTGAAAATGTATTAAGGGGAGTTGGATACACACCTAGTGTCATAGATCGTGCTCGACGAGAATTAAGAAAAGAGAAACTGATTGATTTTAGAAAAGATGGATCTAATAGAGATGGTGATAAACAAGAAACGATTTATTATCTAACAGAAAGTCGTTAGCAAACAGTAAGCAAACTATAAAAATACAATTTGCTTATCTTAAGATATATAAAGGGATTAAAGAGCAAAATAGCAAAATGGATGTAATACCATGAACCATATATTTTTGTAGAGAATTACGAAGGTCACGTATTTTAATAAAATTTGCTATTTTGCTTCAAATGTCCTTGTAAATAGGAGCTTTAAGCAAAATGAAATATGTAAATTTGCTATGCAATTTGCTGGAACATAATTGGTGAATTAAAGGTATTTAAAATTCACGATATATGTATTAGCAAGCAACGTATTTTGTCCCCAAAATACAATCAAGTTGGACGGCGCCAACAACGAAAGGAAGTGGAATAATGAAACGAAATCATGAAATCAAGATTCGATTTAACGAGAAAGAATTTGAACAGTTGACGGAAAAAGTTCGTAAATCAAAACTTAGCAGAGAAAAGTTTGTTCGTCAATGTATCTTAAAAAAATCAGTAAAAAAGCCACCTCAATTGGATTATTATAAGTTATTAAATGAGTTCAATCATATTGGAAATAACCTCAATCAAATCGCTAAGTCTTTAAATAGCAGACAGGATAAATCATCATTTATTGTCGATGTTACGATAGAAGAATTGAGAAATATGATTAAGAATTTAGATGAAAAAGTAAGGGGGTGATTAAAGCAGTAACTGCAATTTGGGCGATAAGAGATCGTTTGGATAATGCCATTAACTATGTAGAAAATGATGAAAAGACAATTGAAAAAACCTTTGACTATATTAGCAATGATGAGAAAACAGATGGCAAAAAATATGCAACTTATCTCAATTGCGATGCATTTCAGCCACAAAAATCTATGAGTACTACAAAGAAAATGTTTGATGATACGAAACCTATTGTCGCATATCATGGATATCAATCTTTCAAAGTAGGAGAGGTAACTGCTGATATTGCTCATGAAATTGGTGTAAGGTTAGCACAGGAATTATATGCAGATCGATTTGAAGTTATCGTTACTACACACCTTGATAAGAAGCATATTCATAATCATATTCTTTTGAATTCAACATCATTTGTTGATGGTAAACGATTCTGTAATACCAAAAAAGATTACAGAAAAATGCAGGAAACCTCTGATAAATTATGCTTGGAATATGGTTTATCTATCATTAAAAATCCACAATATAAATCTAAGAAAGTCAATTATCACGTATTAAATTCTTATATGAAGGACATCAAAAAAGATATGGATATTCTAGTTCAGCAAAGTAATTTTGTGGATGTGTTTTGGGATAATATGAAGAAAAAAGGATATGCTCTTGAAAGAATTGGAGAAGAATATGCCATTTATCATCCATATTATTCAGAACCAATCTTTCTAAAAACATTAGGAGAACAATACCATTATGAAAATATTGAAGACAAATTAACCGACAAAAGAATACTTCCACAAGAAACTGAACATACAAAAAGTTATTATCAGTGCAAAGAATATTATAAAAAGTATAAGAAAAAACAACTCACTGGACCAGCAGGAATACGAGTAGCTTATCTCATTTCTTTGAATGTTTTACCAACTCGTAAGCAAAAATTATCCAAGGAAGCAAGGCAAGCATTAAGAAAACTAGATATGTTTGTGAAGGAAATTGAATTGTTGTATCATAACAAAATAGAAGATATAAACCAATTGGACGACTATCAGCAAGTGAAGCAAAATGAATTAGATAAGATGATTCATGAACGACAACGCTGTTATTATCATCGAATGAAAGCTACCAGTGAAGAGGAAAAAGAAGAGTGGTCAGCAAAAGCAAAACAATTTACACCAGCAATTAAAAAGTTAAGAATGGAAGTCAAAGCCTGCGATAACATTCGAAATAGAAGTTTTAAAGATGATGTAGAACGTATCGCATGGAAGAAAATAAGACAAAGAGAACAATCACGTTAGGAGGAAAATCAGATGAAAGAAATGAAGTACCAACAAGTAGGAGATTATGAATTTCCAGTTTTAAAACAAGAAGAATCATTACCTAATTTAACACGATTTGGACGAATGTATTTGAAACATTTGAAAGAAAATTATAAAGCACATTATCTAGTGTTACTTGCAGAAAATAAGCTAAATGATGAACTACTATCAATAGATCAGCAGATGAATGAACGATATGATGTATTGGTAAAGCAACTTATGGAAGAAAGAAATGTCAATGAAGATTTAAAAGAAAAAGATCAAATGAGATGGGCACAGGAAATGAACAACATAAAAAATAGTGTTGAAAAAAACCTATTAGACGATTTTATTAATATTTAGAAGTCAAAATGTATAAAAAGAAACTTATTAATATGAATGAATTATAAATCTTTATTAATTGTAGTATAAAGTAATAATAGTATATTTGTTTAAAGGTGAAAGAGTTAATTATATTCTTTCATCTTTTTAGTTTCATCTCTTTATATAGGACTTTGAGAAATAAAAATTAGAAAACTCTATTTTCTAGAAAGAAAATACGATATAATACTAATATATCGCAAAATATTGCGATGATTTATTAACAACAGAGAAAAAACATACTATTATATGGATAAATTGGAGGTTACTATGTCTATTTCGTACAACAAATTATGGAAATTATTGATAGATAGAAAAATGAGTACTTCTGAACTTAGAAAAAATGCAAATATTGCACCTAATACAATGACACGTATGAGAAAAGACCAAGATGTATCTTTGGATGTATTAGGACGTATTTGTAATTGTCTTGAATGTGATTTTGGTGATGTTGTTGAGTACATTCATGATAATGAATCTTCTAAAGGTAATAAAAGTAGTATAAAAATTGAGGTAAAATAAATGACAGATTTAGAATTGAAAAAATTAGAAGAAGATTTATGGCATTCTGCAGACTTATTACGTGCAGGTGCACATATGTCGGCCACAAACTACGGAGAACCAATCCTTGGATTGATTTTCTTACGCTATGCAGATATCAGATATAAACAGTTTAAAGATGATATTGAGCAAGAATATAACAAATATAAAGGGACACGTATGGAAAAATCTTTAAAAGATATTTCTATTGAAAAATGCGGTTTTTATTTACCGGAGTGTGCGTATTTTGATTTTATAAATGAAGCACCAGATGATGCAAATAAAGCAATCTTAGTAAAAAATGCTATGATTGCTATTGAAACTGAAAATGAATCGATGGTTGGAGTTCTTCCAAAAGATGTTTATGGACACTTAGTACCAGATGAAGAACCAGAACTATTATCTAATGTTATTCGTGTTTTTAAAGATATTCCAGAAGATATTAGCATTGATTTATTTGGAAAGATTTATGAATATTTTTTAGGTAAATTTACATCAGGAAAAGATGGTGGAGAATATTATACTCCTGCAACCGTTGTTCAATATATGATAGAAGTATTACAACCAACACCAGGCAACAAACAATTTTTAGATCCTGCTTGTGGTTCTGGAGGCATGTTTGTTCAAGCGGCAAGATATATGCATAATCATAATGCAAGCGATGAAGATATGATGAATTTTAGATGTTATGGTGTTGAAAAAGATCCTGACACAAATAAAATTGCAAAAATGAATTTACTTTTAAATAATGTTCGAGGAGAAATAACTGAAGCTAATTCATTTTATGCTGATCCATATGATGCAGTAGGGAAATTTGATTATGTCATGGCAAATCCTCCTTTTAATGTAGACGAAGTTAATTATGAAAGGGTAAAAGATGATCCAAGATTTAATACATATGGGATTCCTAGAAATAAGACAAAAAAATCTAGTAAGAAAGATTCTGATAAAAAAGAAACTGTACCAAATGCAAACTATTTATGGATTTCTTACTTTGCATCTGCTTTAAATAAAAATGGAAAAGCTGCATTAGTTATGGCGAATAGTGCTTCTGATGCAGGAAAGAGTGAACTAGAAATAAGAACAAAGATGATTGAAGAAGGTATTATTTCACAGATGGTAACATTACCTTCAAATATGTTTAATACAGTGACATTACCTGCAACACTTTGGTTCTTTGATAAAAATAAACCTAATACGGATAAGAAAGATGAAATCTTATTTATTGATGCAAGAAATGTATTTACACAAGTAGATAGAGCACATCGTAAATTTAGTGATGAACAAATTAAAAATTTAGGAATTATTACACGTTTATATGAAGGCAATACTAAAGCATACCAAGATTTATTAAATGAATATAAATCAAATCTAGAAACACAAGACAATAAAGAATATTGGCAAGAACAAATTGATTGGTTAAATGAAAGATTCCCAGATGGTGTTTATCAAGATGTCATTGGTTTGTGTAAAGTTGCCAAAATTGATGGTGAAGATGGTATTAAAGACCAAGACTATTCATTAAATGCAGGAAGATATGTTGGTGTTGTTATTGAAGATGATGGTATGACAAAAGAAGAATTTAAAGATACTATGTTATCTTTGAATGATGAATTATTAAAGCTAAACGAAGAAGCTAAACAGTTAGAAGAACAAATATCTCAAAATATTAAAGGATTATTTGGTGGATAATATGGAATTTAAAACATACTATTTAAAAGATTTAGTAACTATCAAAAACGGAAAAGATCACAAAAATTTAAATGATGGACAATATCCTGTTCTTGGTACAGGTGGGATAATGAGATACACAGACAGTTTTTTGTATGATAAAGAGAGTATTTTATTACCAAGAAAAGGTAGTTTATCTAATATACAATTTATAGAAGAGCCGTTTTGGACAGTGGATACTTTGTTTTATACGATTTTAAAAACAGAAATGTATGAACCATATTATTTATATAGATATATTGATTTCCTTGATTTAAGTGGTTATGATAGTGGCGCAAGTATTCCAAGTATGACTGTAAAAAGTTATGGAAAGATAAAGGTTAAGTTACCATCATTAGATAAACAAATTAAAATATCTTCAACTATCAAACAATATGATCTACTAATTAAAAATAACAACAAACGCATCAAAATATTAGAACAAATGGCTGAGGAATTGTATAAAGAATGGTTTGTAAGATTTAGATATCCTAATCATGAGAAAAATAACTTTAATAATGGTTTTCCTGAAAACTGGGATATAAAGCGGATTAATGATTTAGTAGAAATCTCTGCTGGAGGAGATGCTCCTGAAGAAGTTTCTCAAATTAAGGACAATAAATATTCGATTCCTATCTACTCAAATAGTTCTGTAAAAAAAGGGTTATATGGATATACAAATATTGCTTCGGTAAAAAAAGAGTGTGTAACGGTATCTGCTAGAGGAAGTGTTGGTTATATTTGCTTGCGTAGGGAACCATTTTTACCTATAGTACGTTTGTTGGTTTTAATTCCTAAAAGTGAAATGATCGATTCAATTTATTTATACTACAATTTAAAAAATTCATATTTAGAAGGAAACGGAACTTCTCAACAACAAATAACAAAACCAATGATAGGAAAGAAAAAAATTTTAGTTCCACCAAAAGAATTGATTGAAAAGTTTACTGAATACATAATAAATATATTGGATGAGGTAGATAATTTAGAATTACAGAATCAAAATTTAGAAAAACAACGTGATTTATTGTTACCTAGACTTATGTCTGGAAAACTAGAAGTGAAATAAGGAGGAGGTGGAATATGTGAATACGATATATGAAGGAATAAAAGAATTATTCAATATATTAGAAAATACTAACATCAAAAAAAAATATGTCAAAATTAATAAAGGAGATATTATTTACTACTTTATTACTAATCTCGAAATAGTTGATACGATTGTAAAAAAAGATAAAAATAAAAAATTTTTAAGCGGACTATTTAATATATCGAATCCATATAAAAATACTGGAATAGAAGTATACATTATTTGTTTTCAAAATAATAAACAGGATAAAATAAAAATTGGTTCTTTTGATGAGAAAATAAGTGATTTACAGAAGTGGGATTCACGAAATAACAATGTTTCATTGCGTGAAGATTATCCATCTTTATATAATCAATATATAAATCAAATTTATTTATGGATGAATGATAATCAAATGCCAAATAACTTGTATGTTGATTATAAAAATAAAAAAGAAATTGCTTGGTTTAACACAATAAGTTTTGAAGAATTCGAAAATGATTTTTTTCGAACATACAATCCCAAGTTTTATAAACCAAATGTTGTGAAATTAAAAAAAGAAATTGAAAAGGAATCAATAGTACGTCTTATTGATGTTGCAAAAGTATTGCATCCAAAAGAAATTTCGAAAGATGAGGGACGGATTTTGACTAGTAATTGTTTTAAATATCCGCTTAATAGAAATGAAATTACTAAAAAAGGGAAAACTAATCATAAATTACGAAAAGGTGATATTTTATTAAATGCAAATAATACATTTTATTTATTTTATGAAGATAATAATGAGGATTTGTATTGTTCAACATATTATTATTTAATAAGGCCAACTTCTATATCACCAGAATATTTGTTTGTCTATTTGCAAAGTGAAATGTTTCAAATTATACTGAACAATTTAAAAAATAGTATATTTTTATTGAAACCAAGAATAGTAGAAAATCTACCAATTATTCTGCCTAAAAGAGATAGTGAATACTATAAAAGATGTTTTGAATTATCATTTTTTCCAAAAAATGAACTATCTGTATATGATGAATATTTTAGCAATTATTCAGAAGGGGAAATTCTAGATTTAGAATTATTAAACAAAATACATTTAGGAAAAGAAAAAACAGTTATGAACTTGATAAAAAAAGATATGGAAGAATTAAATACATGTTTCAGAGTGGGGGCATATAAAGCTACTTTAATTTTAGCTGGATCAATATTAGAGGCTTTTTTAATTGATTGGTTAAGCGAAATAAATAAAGTAAATTATTTTAAAGAAGAATACTACGTCATTGATAAGAGAACAAAGCAAAAAAGAAAGGCAAATTTAATTGACTATATTGATTCAATAAATGATATCGAAAGGCCTGAATGGATTAAAGAGGCAAATATGGCACATACAATTAGACAAAAAAGGAATTTAGTTCACGCAAAATTAGGGATTAATTCGGATGAGGTAAATGAAAATACTTGTAGAATGGTAATTAATTATTTAAAAAATATAATTTTAAAAAGAGCTCAAATTACCCATAAAGACAATTATATGGGTTACATGAATAATTCAGTTTTTTAAATCAGATATCATTAAAATAAAGCTATAAAGAAAAATAGATTATTTATTATTAATTGTAAGGATTGAAAGAGCTGTAAATGTTAAAAAAAGCTTTACTAGCAGCAGTAGGAATTATTTAATTTGTTTTGATTTCTAGAATAAAATTAAAAGTAGTTGTTCTATTTCAAAGAACTGTAAAAGTGAATCATATATAAACTTTAATTAATAAATAATGATTTCAACAAATTCTAACTATAATTTTTACGTAAAAAAATATTCTGATTAGCCATATGAAGCACCAAATGAAAATAAATTTGATATATTCATAAATTAAGATGCAAATAATAATGAAAATTATAACCGCGTTTAGAAATTTAATATGTGTAAGATTGACAATCAACTATAATATTTAGAGATTATAAATTAAAAATATATCTTTCCAATGAAGGTAATATTTATATGGGGTAACTTGAGGAGTCAATTTGCTAGAACAATTTCGAATTTAAAAATTATAGTGAATAAAAGTAAGAAATTTAATACATGCTTTTAGTTTAGAATGTTGAAGAATTTAGGGAGGAGGATTACTATGCCAAATTTTATTTCAGAAGATGATATTGAACAGTCTATACTTGATAGATTAAAAAAGGATCCCTATTATTATGATATTATTATTTGTGATAGTGATCCATCAAAACGTGATGATTTAAATGATGGAACTGGTCGTTCTTCTAAACGAGAATGTGTTCTTCCTTATGTCATGCTCGAATCATTGAAGAAAATAAATCCAGCTATTTCAGAATCTAAGTTGGAAGAATTGGTTCAAGAATATAAAAAAGATTATAGTGGTACTGATATTGTAGCTACTAATTATAACTTGTATCAAATGCTTCGTAATAACAAAAAGATAGATGTCATTAAAAATGGTAAAAAAGATTTTGAGTTTGTAAAATTCATCGATTTTGAAAATATTGAGAATAATAAATTTACAGCAGTGTCGCAAATGTGGATTCAAGGTAGATACAATTATAGAAGACCTGATGTGATCTTATTTGTTAATGGGATGCCATTAGTTTTTATTGAATTAAAAAATAGTATCGTTAAAATTCAAGAGGCATATGATAAAAACTTGCAAGATTATAAACGTGACATACCAAATTTATTTGCCTTTAACCAAATCTGTGTATTATCAAATGGTATTGAAACAAGAGTTGGTGCATTTAATGCATACTATGAACATTTCTTTGAATGGTTAAGGGTAAATGATGAAAAAGAAAAGGTTGATCGTAAAGCAATCATAGAAAATGGATTATCTATCCAAATGCTTATTGACGGATTATTTGTTAAAGAACAATTGATTGATTATATAGAAAACTTTATTCTTTTTGAAAATCAAAAGACAAAAATTATAGCTAAAAACCATCAATATATGGGTGTAAATAATTTAATGGAATCCGTATACAATCGAAAAGAATTAAACGGTAAATTAGGTGTGTTCTGGCATACACAAGGTAGTGGAAAATCTTATTCTATGATTATGTTTGCTAGAAAAGTAAAACGTAAAGTTTCTGGTAATTTTACGTTCTTAGTTATTACAGATCGTGAAGATTTAGATACACAAATCTTTAAAAATTTTGCTAGAACAGAAGTAATTGGAGCAAAAGAAGAGTGTAGACCTAAAAACAGTGCACAGTTACGAGAATATCTACAAACAAATAAACCATTTATTTTTACGTTGATACATAAATTCCGCTATGACAAAACAAAGAAATATCCTGTTTTAACAGAACGTGATGATATTTTTGTCTTAGTAGATGAAGCTCACAGAACACAATATAAAGATTTAGCAGAAAACATGAGAACAGCTTTACCAAATGCTAACTTTGTGGCATTTACTGGAACGCCATTACTTGGTAAACGAAGATTAACAAATCAATGGTTTGGTGATTATGTATCTGAATATAATTTTGCACAATCGGTAGAAGATGGTTCAACAGTTCCATTATTTTATAGCCGTAGAGTACCAGAAGTTGGATTACAAAACAACTTTTTAGATGATGATATTGTAGATATCATTGAAGATGAAGATTTAAACGATGATGAGGCTCATTTACTAGAAAATTCTTCTTCTCGTATTCTTGAGGTTATTAAACGTGATGATCGTTTGGATAAGGTAGCAAAAGACATTGCTTATCATTTTCCTAGACGTGGTTTTTTAGGAAAAGGTTTAGTTGTATCAGTTGATAAATTTACAACTGTAAAAATGTATGATAAAGTGCAGCATTATTGGCAGCAAGAAATCAAAGAATTGACAAAAGAGCGTAATTTGGCTGATACGAAAGAAAAACGTGATGAATTAACTAAAATCATCAACTATATGAATGATGTTGATATGGCAGTCGTTATTTCAACAAATAATGGTGATGATGTTAAAAAGTTTAGTGATCAAGGCTTAGATTTACAAAAGCATATTGATAAAATGAACTCTATTGTGGATGGAAAAGATTTAGAGGATAGATTTAAAGATCCTAATGACAAGTTAAGTTTAGTGTTTGTTTGTGCTATGTGGCTAACTGGATTTGATGTTAAGAATTTATCAACACTTTATCTGGATAAACCTATGAAAAGTCATACGTTAATGCAGGCAATTGCACGTGCAAATCGTGTTTATCCAAATAAACCATGTGGTATTATTGTTGATTATGTTAATGTCTTCAAATATATGAAAGAAGCATTACGAGATTACGCTACTGGTGATGAAGAAGATGATTTCCCTGCAAAAGATATGGAACAATTAATATCAATGCTTAATGATAGTATCTCGGAGGGTGATACATTTTTGAAAAATATTGGCGTTGATTTGGAAAAGATTATTGCCGAAGAAGATACATTAGATAAACTTGATAAATTAAGAGATGCATATAATATGATTGTTGCAAATGATGAAAACAAAGAACGTTTTAAAGTCATTACAAATACGATGATCAATCTATACGAATCTTCTAAGCCTGAAATTTTTGAAGTTCATTGGGCGAATAAAAAATTTTCTCCTTTGTCTTATCTTCATGGATTGTTACATAATATCATTGATGATGAAAAGATTGAACGTGCTCGTAGAAGAATGCAGCAAGTCCTTGATGGAAGTGTTATGGCTAATCAATTTATGGTTAAAGAAGATAGTGCACCATATAACTATGCTATTAAAGGAACTAAAGTCATTGATTTATCAAAGATGGACTTTGAACAATTAAGAAATGAAATCAAACGTACTCCTTATAAAGCAATTGAAATTGACGATATGAAAGGCTTCATTGAAAGACTATTGAAGCAGATGATCAATAAAAACTGTACACGTATTAAATTTTCAGAACGTTATAAAAACATTATTGATCGATACAATGCTGGTGGTACGGAAAATGAAGATTACTATGAACAATTGATTCAATTGATGGAAGAATTAAAGAAAGAATCTGAGAGACCTATGTTTGAAGGCTTAACAGAAGAAGAACTTGAGCTATATGATTTATTGATTCGAGGAAAGAAATTAACTATAAAAGAAGAACAACAAGTAAAATTAGCAGCAAAACATTTATATACAACTATCACTAATGAGCGTTCAAAATTATTAGTTATAGATTGGTATAAAGATGAACAACCAAAAGCTAGAGTAAGACATATAATTGAAGTTACTTTAAACAATGACTTGCCGATGTGCTATGATAGGGAGTCATTCAATGCTAAGACTGACTTGTTATTGAATCACTTTGTTGATATGGGTATTCAAGGATATGGATGGATCAATAATGTGTATTAATAAATGATGAATGGAGGGGTAAATTTGTCGGAATTTAGAAAGTTTGCTATTCGAAATTATCAAGAGCTTTTATCTATAGTATTAATATCAATGACAATAGTATGTGTTTTATTAGATATAGTACAAATCTTTTCTATAACAGCGTTTTATAGACCGTATATTGTTTTTATACCTATATTGTTTATAATCTTATTACGATTATTTTGTGTTGAAGAAAAAAATATAAATATTCAAAAAAATGCATATTATGCATTAGGATTGTCAATTGTTGAATATTTAGTTCTTGTTATGCTCGATAAAATGGTTTTGCCACTAAAAGGTAAGATTGCTATTTATTTGATTACTGGAATTTATATGTTGGTATACAATAAGTTAAAAGAAGTTGAATCTTATTCAATAAAAAAAGAAAGTAATAATCAACAGAATGAGAAGAAAATATTTAGTTTGTATTACATAAATACTGAAAAAGTATATGAAATAGCAATGCTTCTTAATAATAAGATTATCACTGGAGGAACAAATGAAAACGAATTGGATTCAAGCATGGATAAGCAAACTAATATTGGAATTAATAGTAATTTAAGCTACTTAGAGTTTGTAAAAGGAAATATTAGTTTGTCAGAAAATACGCAAATGCATAATAGTGTAAAGAATAAGGTGTTAGAAAATTTTGACGTAAAGACTACAAAATCTAATCTACTAGCAAGTATTATTACGCAAGCAAAAGAATATAAAGAAGAAAGTGTAGAAGTAGGAGATCTAATTTTGATGAAAAATGTTTCATTAAAGCTTTTAAATGCAGAAGAGTCTTATGCTGTAACAAGAATGATATTAAATGGAGCATTTAAAGATACAAAGATTAGCAGTAATTTAGATGATATGAAAATAGAATTTGATTTATCTGCAATGATAAATTCTTTATTAAAAGACTGTGCTTATGAATTAGGATGTGAAGTTGATAATAAAAATTATTTATTGACTATTCCGATGACATTTGAAAATGATTTTGAAAATTCTTATAACATATATGATTTACAGGTAGGAAGTGTGTCTGTAGTGGGTATTTATAAAGGGCAACGACAATATGAGAAAAGATTAAGTTTACAAGAAATTTTTGATGGAAATAATGAGCAGAAAAAAGCAAAAAGTTATGAAGATAGTAATTTTAAATTGAAATCATCTAATGAAAAAGGAATAAATGATGGTATCAATTACAAAAATAATCAATTTGAAAAATATAAAGAAGTTATTGATGTGATTGCTATTATTCAAGAAATTAATCCAAAGTATGAAAAAGAAGAAAAATAAAAATATGGAAAAGAAAAAATTATTATATTATGAGAAAGACAAGTTTGATGAATTTGTGAAACAATTTCCAGAGGGAGATCGTATTGTATTCCCTATCTCATATTTAACTAATCAAAATACTGCATTACAATATACTGGAATTGATAAAGTTAAACACTTTGTTATTGATATAACTGCACTGGTAATGTCTGCCCGTGAGAGAAAAGATTTACGTCTAATTTATGAGTCGTGGATTAATTTTCTAAATGAAAAAAATGAAGACGATATTGATTATTGTGTGGAGAAAACGTATTTGCAAGATGCTTGCGAGATATTTAGTTACTATTTTGAAAAAAATGAAGAAATTGATAATGTGTCCGATAATGTTGAGAAAATAAAAAGTATACATGAACAATCAAATGAATTTGCTATTGTGAACTGTAGTAAAGAAAAATTTGATGATATTCTTAAACAATTAAATTCTCAATTATATGGTCATCAGGAATTTAAAAAAGATTTCAAAGATCAATTAGAAGCTTTTATATTATTACATAGAATGAAAATAAAAAAAGTTTTTTCATTGTTAATATGTGGGAAATCAGGAATAGGAAAAACAGAGGTGGCAAGAATTCTTCAAAAAGAGATGTATCCTACTGAATCATCTATTAAAATTAATTTTGGGAATTATTCAGGAAAAGGATCTCTGTGGAGTTTGATCGGTTCTCCAAAAGGATATGTGGGTAGTGAACAAGGAGGAGAATTGACAAACAAGATTATAAATAGTAAATCAAAGGTTATTGTAATTGATGAATTAGACAAAGCAGATGAAGCGATATTTACTTTCTTTTATGAAATGTTAGAGGATGGACAATATACTGATTTAGACGGAAAAGTTATTGATCTAGATGGTTATATTATTATATTTACTGCAAATTTAAATAATAGTAATTTTAAAAATATTATTCCAGAACCGCTATTTTCAAGATTTGATATGACTTATGAGTTCCAGCCGTTATGTTTAGAAGAAAAAATGAAGTTTGTTTCAGATTTAGCAGATAAATTGTTAGATGAATATACTGAATATATTGGCGAGTTAGATAAAAGTGAAATAAAAAAACAAATAATGGAAGAGAACTATCAAAATTATGATAATTTAAGAAATATAAAACGTAATGTCATGAATTGTTTTGTAAAATTAGTGGAGAAAGATAGGCTATGGTCCAATAGTATAAATTATGAATAAGATAGACAAAATATTTATTATGAAAGATTGAAAAATGGGTATTTAATTAAATTGAGCTATATAGTGAAATTCAGATGGACACTTGATACTATTCATTATAAGTGTTAAGGTGGCTTATCGATCCTGATAAAGATTTGATAATAGTCCATCAGCTACGAGATAGAATAAGAATAATCTAGTTAATGAGAACACGTGGTAAGATATTTTCTAAATAAATTTGTTTAAGTTTTGCTATCTTTGGTTGAGTTCGAATAATAAATATAAAGAAAATATAGATATAGAACAAATGGTTTCTTAAAAGTTATTTACTTTTTATGTTACAAAAATCTTGATAAACTTCAGTTTATTGAGATGAACAAAATGAAAATTCAATAAGACAAGCTTACATCAAGATACGAATTATTAGTTTCATAGTCCTATACTATGTACTCAAAGAGTACTCATGGCGAGTACAATATGAGTACAAAAAATAAAGATTTGTGAAATAATAGAGATATATGATATAAATGAGAGAGAAATATACATGAAAAACTATGAAAAAGGTAGGAAACAAATTACTAGGAACCGAGTTCGAATAGTAAATAGAATGTAAAAAAGCCTTTAGATGATATGATGCCCCAGTAAACATTGTAAATAATTAAACACTGACTATAGGAGGTTTTTACTTACTATAGGTAGAAAATTACAATATTCAAAAGAAATAAAAATATGTACTGTAAAACGTTATTTGTCAGATTTTTATTTGAATAACATAGATGATTCCAAAAGCTATTTTGAAAATTGAAAAAATGAAGATATTTACTTGACAGGATGGTTGCGAAGATATTTTTCAAAAGTCAGAAGTAAATTTGAAATTGGTGAATTAGATAATAGTTTAAGAAGAAAAGAATTTTTTATAAAAGAAAATTTTCAAGAATAAATAGATGTAAATTATAAAAGTCAAGTTCTTTGGTTACAAAGAATATTGACTTTTTTAATACACTATATTATTTTGTGCTTACTATTTATAAAAAAGTATTTCATATTTATAAAAATATATTATAATGTAAAAGCATTAAAAATGTAAATATATAGGGGAAGAAGGTTTGATATGATTAAATTTTTTAAAGTAAACATAGAACCTAAAAAAAGGTTGAGAATGATAGAAGTAATATTTTCAATAGGATTATGTATTGCTTCAATTATATCAATTGGATATGGCTTGTTTGATATTAATGCTAATATTGAAGATATACAGTTTAAACAAAGTATCCAGATGACAAGAGATACTGACTTAGAAGACTACAGTGAAGATAACACGATTTGTGATGTTACCTATATAAATGGTGACAAGCAGCTAATTGTATCTTATTCATATGAAGACTATGTTAAATTAGATGATAAGACAATTACAGCATATGAATACGAAACAAAAAATGGGACAAAATTATATTTTGATCACCAAAATATAAACGATCAAGAAGTACAGTATGCCTACAAACAAGTAAGAGCTAATGAATTAGCCTCATTATTTAACTTTGGGATTGCTTCTTTAATCTTGATGTTATCCATTTTAATTATGATGTTATTTGCAAAACAATTTACAACCTATGAAAAATCATGGTTTATTTCGATCATGGTTCTAGCAACGATTTTTTCCGTAGTTTTCCCAGAAGAAAGTGCTAATGGGGTAAATGGAATTATCATTATGCTGCTTTATTTATTGGATACATTCTTAAATATTCTTTGTGAATTATTGATTTCTAAACAATCACGATATAATTTTCTTGTTTCGGTATTAGTTGAAATTGTTGAAATTGCTATATGTGTAGTATTAATGTATCGATTTGCTACAATGGCAACAACATTATTTTTCTGGCTGCCAATTGATATTATTAGTTACATAAATTGGTCAAAACATAAAGATGATGAAGAAAATGAATTAACAGTAGTAAGAAAACTAAGAGGATACCAGGAAGTTTTAGTTATCATCGGAATCATTGTTTGGACGTTTGTAATTGGATATCTTATTAGTGGTTTAAATATTGCCACGGATTTCTACAACAATGAATTATTAGAAACATTCATTATCTATATTGATGCTTGTGCCTCAGCAGTAGGGATTGCAAATGGTTTATTTATTTTCTTTAGGTTGCAAGAGCAGTGGATTGCATGGTATATTTGTGCATTTCTTGAAGCCGTTATAAATATTATTTCGGGACAATATGTTTTATTAGTTCTAAAACTAGGCTATTTTACTAATACAACATATGGTTATATCAAGTGGAGCAGATATATTAAGGAACATACAACAGAGAAACAAGCACAAATATCATAATGTGTCTTGAGGAATGATGTTAAAATTGATAGAATAAAGTATATATTAATATGAGCAAGATTAGGAGTGAAAATATGGCTATATTAGCAGGTGATTTTAAAACAGGATTAACTTTGATTGTTGATGGTGATCCTTGTCAAGTTATGGATTTTCAACATGTAAAACCAGGTAAAGGAGCAGCCATCTTAAAAACAAAGATGAGAAACTTAAAAACTGGAGCGATTCAAGAAAGAAACTTTAATGCTTCGACTAAGTTTGAAGCAGCAAATATTTCAAGAAAAGATGCGCAATATTCATATGAAGCAGATGCTACTTTTTATTTTATGGATCTAGAAACATATGAAACATATGAATTGGCAGAGGATCAAGTAGGGGACAATAAATATTATATTATTGAAGGTTCAACTGTTTCATTAATGTTCTTTGACGGGTTATTGTTATCAGTATCTGTTCCTGAAAAAGTAGAATTAACGGTGGTTGAAACGGATCCAGCCATCAAGGGTGCACCATCTAACCAGACAAAAGATGCCGTTACTGATACAGGGTTAACATTACGGGTTCCTCAGTTCATTGATACTGGAGAAAAAATCGTTGTGTTTACAACTGATGGAAAGTATGCTGGAAGAGCTTAATAAGCTCTTTTTTAAAATTATGAATAAAATTGTATTGATTACTGGGGGGGCTAAAGGAATTGGCAAAGCAATTGCTTTAGAATTGGCAAAACAAGGATATGATATTGTAATTAATTATTTAACATCTAAAAAAGAAGCTGAGGCATTAAAAAATATGATTATTGATGATTATGGAGTACGTTGTTTGGCTATTGCAGGAGATGTTTCTAAGGAAGATAAAGTAGATGAAATGGTATCTTTGATTGAGTCAAAACTTGGTGGTGTTGATATTTTGATCAATAATGCAGCCGTAGATTTATCAAATTTATTTCATTTAAAAAATGCTGAAGAATTTAGAAAAACATTAGATGTAAATGTAGTAGGAGCATTTAATTGCAGTAAACGTGTTTATCGCCATATGATCGATCAAGAATATGGGAAAATCATTAATATTGCTTCGACCAATGGCATTAATACCTATTATCCGATGTGTATTGATTATGATGCATCTAAAGCTGCATTGATTTCTATGACACATAATCTTGCCTTTGAATTTGCACCTTTTGTTAATGTAAACTGCATTGCTCCAGGTTTCATTGGTACGGAAAATGAACTGAATGGTTATGATGAGCAATTTTTAAAAGAAGAAGTTGAAAAAATCATGGTCAATCGCTATGGTGATCCTCAAGAAGTAGCTTATTTAGTAAAGTTTTTAGTAAGCAAAGAAGCTGATTTTATTAATAATACCGTAATTCGAATTGATGGTGGACAAAAAGGAAGTTGCTAATTCAACTTCCTTTTCATATTTGATAATGCTAATAAAATAGATAATTTTCCATACTCAAAAGTTAAACCGCCTTGCAGATATAAGGTATATGGTTCAATAACTGGGGCATCAGCACTTAATTCAATCGTACTGCCTTGAGTAAAGCTGCCGGCAGCCATAACTTCATCAAAAGGATACCCTGGCATTGGAGCTGGTAAAACATGGACAAATGAATCAATCGGACTAGTTTGTTGAATGCCTTGAGTAAAGCTTACTAAATTCTCCTTAGATTTAAGTTCTAATGTTTGAATAATGTCAGTCCGTGGTTCATCATAGCGAGGAGATACGTTTGAATATTCTAGTTTTTCCAACATATAAGCTGTAAATATAGCAGTTTTTAATGCGTTTTTTACAGCATTGGGTGCCATAAAAATTCCTTTAAAAAAAGCATTGTTTAAATTGAAATTAGCCCCTAAATCTTTTCCAATTCCTGGAGCTGTTAATCTTTCCGCTACCATATAAACTAAATTTTGATTACCGGCTACATATCCTCCAGTTGGAGCAATCCCGCCACCAAGATTCTTCATTAAAGATCCGACAACAATATCAGCACCAACATGCCCGGGTTCTTTGGTTTCTACCAACTCGCCATAACAATTATCTACCATAATAATTACTTCATCATTTACTTCACGAATCTTTTTAATGATCCGTTCAATCTTTGCTATCGATAATGACTTACGATGCGAATAACCCCTAGATCTTTGAATTTCAACTAATTTAATATTCTTTTCTTTTAAGCGTTCAATAATCATTTGATCATCAAAATCGTCATTAATTAATTCAATTTGTTCATACTTCACTCCGGCAGCTTTTAGCGACTGACTTGAATCTCCGCTTATCCCAATCATTTCCTGAAGCGAATCGTAAGGAGCACCAGACAATGAAATCATTGTATCACCATGTTTCAATAAGGCTGAAAGAGTTATGTATAAGGCATTTGTTCCGCTCATAATTTGAGGCCGTACTAATGCATCCTCACAACCAAGAACCGTTGCAAAAATCTTTTCAATCTTATTTCTTCCCTCATCATAGTTTCCATAACCGTTGATATCACTAAAATCTGAGTAAGAGACTTTGTTTTCAATAAAAGCAGATAAGATTCGATTAGAATTTGTTAGACAAATAGAGTCGATCTTTTCGTAGATATCATGTAAAACTGTATCAGATTCTTTAGCTAAAGTAAGTAGATCCGGATTTATTTGTTCAAGTATCATAAAAAACCTCCTATAAATAATACATTGTTTATTATACACATTTCTTGATTAATTGCATTGATATCTATTGAAGAAATATTAATAAATTGAGAAAATAAAAAAACAACAAGTATAAAGCGGTAACTAAGGATTAAAATGTGTGATATTAAAGCATTTTCTTATTGAATTATTCTTGATTTCATGATTGCAAGGTGACTTATCAAAAGTTTGGCACAACTAGATTGAAAATTTTAACCACATTATCATTATAATATAATGAACATACTTTCAACAAAACAGCAGGTATTATTAATATTTTGTACATAATTAATATTGTTAAGATGGTTTTAACCATATATACGACTTAGTGAGTTTTAAGAATCTTTGAATTTGTAACATATATGAGAGATGATCATGCGGGCATACATAGTGATAAATAAGATATGGATGAAATAATGATATAATTTATAGATATTCAAAATTAAAATAAATATAAATAAATAAATAAA